>Ga0210059_1004587_pt1 | contig 22321 bp, 19 predicted proteins | sample Ectturendosymbi2_FD_188042 | JGI IMG/M metagenome (GOLD analysis project Ga0210059, IMG submission 188042) | Ecteinascidia turbinata endosymbiont from Florida, USA - Sample 2 (SPAdes) (version 2) | ecosystem: Host-associated > Tunicates > Ascidians > Unclassified | place: Key West, Florida...
TGAGTACAGTCAATTGTTTTTCCACAAATTAAGTGCTTTCCTTGACTATTCTAATCACAAGCAATTTTTCCTTTTCAAGGCTTTTGCTTCCATAGCTTCCGCCCCCCCTTAGAAAAATCCTGGCTGCGCCCCTGCGAATATGCATATTATGTCATCAAACTTCGCCAAAACGTTGGTATGGAAACATGAATATGACGTCAAAATGTGACGTCACAAACAGCGCACACCAAATACAAATGCCCACCACTTGCCACTTAATGAAAACATCCCCATTAAAATTTTCTGCGTACGCCACTGGGAAGGGGTGCTGAGCAAGGACATGGCAACCGTAGGTGAATACCTCCAGACTTTGAAGCTAAAGCTCAGCAAAAACGGTATCGGCAGCCTTCCACCTTAACAACAAGGAAGCTAAACGTGAGATGAAAGTCAGCTTCAACAACTAACCCTGCCTTTCTGCTCCGAGCCCAAATACCTCGGAGTAACGTTGGGAAGGTCGCTTACGTATCGCCGACGCCTTGAGTCACTTCGCAAGAAGCTGACATCACACGTCGCGCTCCTGAGGCGGCTTGGTGGAACCGGGTGGGGTGCTGGAGCAAAAACTCCGCGAACAGCCACCCTAGCCTTGGTGCATTCAACCGCAGAGTAATGCGCCCCTCTCTAGTGCCACAGTGCTCACCAGCGCCGGATTTGATGGTGGGGGGCCGGGGCCCAGGCGTGGTGGAAGGCCCCATGTGCGGATATGGAATCTTTAGGTAGGGGATGGCCGATGAAGTCACTAGTATTTCCACGGGTCATTAATCTTTGTGACGTAATCATTTGTTAACTCAAGTGTAGCCAAACTTTGTGATGCAACATGATAATTGACAATGATTAGCGATTTGTGAAACTGTTCCAAAACGGTCACCAGAAGCATCGTATTTCCTTTTTTTGAAATTTTGCTTGAAAAAATTTCTGAGCGATTCAACGTTTTCATCATCTCTAAACGTCAGTCCTCGCTCAGCAATAAATTTTACGACAGAAACCAAACGTTGCAGGTGGAGGCGATTTCCAGTATTGTTCGAATTGATTGAACTGACTGGCTAGTTCTGTATCAGTTCTTCGTAGTGATTAATCTGCGACTAAATGTAATCGTGGCATCTGTATGTTCCACTGAATGCTCGTTGCTCCTCAGCGTGCTTCCAGTCGCAGATTCCTTTTCTAATAAGGAAATGCGAACATTTAATCGTATCCGCGCACATCAGTCTACAAGTGAAACAATAAACAAAAGTTTGTGAAGGAGAAAAACAAAGCCAGCTTCTTTCAACGACTTCGGCGTTATGATTCTGGTGACGAATAAGATTTGTGGTGCATTACGTGACGAGTTTCTGTCTTTTCTGTTTTGTGGAACATCATGTTTTAAAAATAACTTTTCGTTTTTCAACCAATACAAGGGCGTACGCAAGGGGGGGTGTTGGGATTAAAACCCCCCTTGAGCTTGATATTTTACAAAACGTTGTTACCTGCGCAAAGGGGTTAATTGTTTTCGCATACTTTTTGCTGGTTAATTTGTTGACTTAATGCAAATACCACGGAGTTAAATTGCATGCAAATTTCAAGGAACATTGTAAATGGGCAAAAAAGTAATAATTATGTTTTGATGAGAATCAGGGTTATCGTCTGCGTCCAGAAACCATCCCACCACTTTTTGCAGACCTTTCGTCCACTACGCATGTTCAAGATTGTGTTCCGCGATAGTTCACTTTATCCAGTTTTTTTTTAAGGAAAATGTTAGGTACCCGGTATGGACCTGTAGGGACCCGATATATCTGATTCTAGGGACTCGATTTTCTCTGATTCTAGGGACCCGATTTTCAATTGTAGGAACCCGAATCGGGTTCCTAAAACACCTTAATAAACCCTGCTTTATCCGAAATAATTGTCTTTATTTTGTCTGCTATGGCTGATCACTGCAAGCGCTGACCGTATTGACTATATTACCAAATTTTGTAGCATGATAGAACTGATGCACGAGCTCAGAAACTGCAGTTTTTAACATAGAAGCATTCAAGCATTTCACAATGTCTCAACAGGGGAAAAGGAAAACTAAGTTTTCTGTACTTGTATACATAACAAAAAATTGAAAGTTTCACAAATTCTTATGTTTTCTTGCGTACTTTATGCGCATTCTCAATTCTTGTGTAGCAGCGTTGCCAATTCGGATTTTTTGAAGCCAGATTTTGCCTTGATCTTCTGCCTATTTTTGAACACCTTTGGCTTTTTTTGGAAATAATGCCAGAAAAATCTGGCTTTTTTTCAGTCGGATATGCTTGACTCTGGCAAAACTTTGTCTGAGCTGCATATTCATCACAAATCTCTTGCGACGAAGGTCTATTTCCACGCAGGGTGCACAGAATATGGCAAAAATTTTACTGCTGCGCTAAAAATGATTGATGTTATTGATAAAAAGCAAATGCACGACAGTGTAATTATGGGGAAAGAATATGCTTCTAAAGATAGGATTTGTGTTATATCGATGTTTTTGACGAGTTCTAGTGTCTATTTTGTGTGCGGTTGTGCATGTTTTATGTGTATAAGCCTCAAAAGTGCTATCTGTTTTTTCCGGCTTTTTTTGGTGAAGACAGGTTGGCAAACCTGTTGTGTAGTTCAGCAAGATTCGATCTTGCAAGCCGGGGTGTGCGCCAGCCAGTCCAGCCGCACACCTATGCTCGACTGCTCGTATTCGACGAGACATTAGCGCAGCTTCATTTTGCAGTTGTAAATTGCTCTGACGCAGTGATGAGTGTGTTTTACTTCCCTTTTTCAACACGCAGCCAAAATTTTGCAGTTATGAACTCCTGTGTCGCAGCATTGAGTGTATTTTCCTCCGATATCCTGACTTGGAGGGCTTATAGTTTATATTCAGTGCAATGACACAAAAAAAGGGGAGTGCGTGTAGAAGAATATGCATACGATGTCAACAAACTTCGCCAAAACGTTAGTTTGGAAACATGAATATGCCATCAAATTGTGACGTCACAAAGACCGCACAACACAAACAAATGACCACCATATGCCACCGAATGAAACCCCCCATGAAAATTTTCTGCGTACGCCACCGCCACTTGTTGCGTATAATGCGTGGAACACAACGCCTGAATCCATTTTTCAGATTACACGAAGCCAGTGAGGTACTCAGTAAATAATGGGAGCAGAACCGTCGCCAGAATATCGTCAATAGGGGGGCTTTACGTTTGTGCGAGAGGTTTACGTTCGTGCAGGGGAGGCTTGATATTCAAATTTGACAAAATTTCCACTAATTTATAGTGTTTCATATTTCAATTTGGGCGGGCTTGAAGCTTTGTTTGGGTGTACTAAGCCCACCAAAGCCCCCCGTGGCGACGGGACTGAATGGGAGTGTGGTCAGATGACTTCAACGCTGCCTTTTTCGTTAGTTTCATTGTGACTGTTTTTGTTCCTGACAGTGCCGTAGCAGCCCAACTCTGCCCTTCCCAAAATGCTTACAGGGGATCCTAAAGGGCGATTTCTGAAAAAATATTTCGACATTACCATCCCGAGGTCAAATGTCCTTCACAAAATATCCTAATTTTTTGTTTTTTTATTTCACCATTTTTTAGTTCTATCTGCGAACACAATTTCGACAGAACCGATGCCAAAAAGTCTTCAGTGCCATCTAAAACCTGTTTGGTTAAAAAAGGTGATGCGTCCTAAAATCAAAATTCCATTGGTCAAATAGTGTATTAAATTGGGAATTCCTGCTGAAATTGTACAATTTCTTTTGAAACCTGTTGAAACAGAGTTTTCTTGCTGTGCGCCACGATTTCCATCGAGTTTTACAGCCAAATTTCACTCCCTTTATGTTAAGGAGTCGGAGTCACATTAGCGCGGCAGCTACATGTGGAACTCGCGCAATGAGAATGAGCTATAGAAAATCTAAGAATGACGTGCCCATTGGCGTGAAAGCCATTTGAGTGCTCCTTTGGCCGAGCGACGAGGCGCTTCGATTGTTTCCCTCAAAAACCCGTGCAGCAGCGAAGCAACTACACAACTACTTAATCTTTAGGTTAGACTCGAGCATCTGTCGGTTCTTTAGGCAGCGCTGACCAATGCAGCTGAGGTCGCAGCCGATGCTGAGAAGATAAATTCCAGAAAGAAATGTCGTCGAAAACGTTTATTGTTCGAAGCAAGGCAACGCCAACCGAAACCCGAATAAAAAATTTCCTAATTTGCAAAAAGCTTAACAGTAACTTTCCAACGAGCCACGCGCGCCAGTCACGAGTCGGCGGCGACGATACAACGACAATACACGGAAGAACCAATCAACAACGGGGAGGGGGGCAACAAGCGCTTACCTTCATGCGGCAGGTGAAGGGTTGTCTGCGGAAAAGTACTAGAAAACGTATTTCTCACTGCGACCCTGCGACAGCGTCTGGGGCTGCCGCGCAGTAGACACAAGTCAAATTCGACGATCAAAACAATGCTACTATAGTTTCTCATCATTTCCTGCCTCAGAATATGACTGCGCTCAAGCAACAAGATTGATAAGAGCTTACACAAAAACAACAGCATAAGCCAACTATGAAATTCATCAAATTGACTCAATTAAATTTCGTTGAAACATTCGAACCTACCCGCCGGTGGTAAACAGTTCATCAACACGCGCAAAAACCAAAACGTTGCTCATCTGTTCCACAGGACTGCGATGGAATGAAATGCTGCCATGGAGTAACAAACCACAAGACAAGCAAAATTCTCGGCTACAGAATAAATAATAGCTACTGCGAACGTCCAGATTCTTAGTTTCGGCGATGAATAGGGTAAAGACTGTTACGGTGGAAGGGCTGTCAGATTTTCAAGATTCTGAACGGCGTTTGGCGAGGTCAAGATTGTTAAATGATATAAACGTCACAAAGAGGCCTTCGCGATTGTTTTCATTCGTTGAAGGCTGTTAAATCAATACAGCAGAATGTTTGGTATTGCTACATGTTCTCAGTGTACGAAGAGTTTTCTTACTTGCTTAACTCTTTATCAGTCTGGTGTCCATTATACAGTCTTTGTGTGACAGCAGTGAGCAGGGTAATCAATATCAGAGAGGGAGACCCTCAGTGTTACCATACACTGGTCCATGGGCGTTGGAAAGAGGGCAGTGGGAACCAAGCCCCAAGGCTTTCGAAACTTGACATTTTTCTAGAAAACTTTCAGCAAAAAAAGGTTGTTTTCTTAGTATCGAGTAATTCAAATGATATTTTGCCATCTGCCAAACTTTTTCTGTCTGCCCTTGGAAAATCCACCATTGGCCCCTCCCTGAAACAAATCCTTCCGACGCCCATGTACCCATGCACTGGTTTTTGTTTTCTGACAGGAGATATTGAATTTAGGTTTTAGCAGTATCGGGTGTGTCCAAACAAACAAAGGTTGGAAAACAAGTTCCCGGACTGAATATCAGTTACAGAAACACATCGTACTCAGCGACTGGCGAGACTATGTTCCTAAGGTACAAAAAGAGTTGGTCTCTTCAGGCAACAGTGGCTACACAATCATGACGGCGTCCCCTTCCTTTCGCTCGATCCCAAAGACAGTCAAAAACGGCCGGGACCTTAAAACGCAAAGGCATAAAAAGCTGGAACAGCAAGTCATGTGCGGCTTGATGCACATTCTGAATGGTACTGGCGACAAAACGATTGTCGAGTTGGGGTCTTTCCCGAATGAACTCAGCGCGTTGCATCAGAGAAATAACGTTGATCGAATCTCAAGTCGAAAAAGGCATCTACTGCTGTACAAAACGGCGGCCTCTTTTGGCCAAGGCCAGGGCCAAAAACAGGAGCCAGGAATACAAGGGCAAAAGAAGAACGCTAACATCCATAAAATCTTTTATCGTGCACTCTAATATGTTAAAATGAAAAAAAGAACAAGTTTAAATTTCTCAACGAACGCTACGCTACTAATGAAAGAACGTAAAGAAGAACGGTTGTTTGGAGTTCCAGCGGTTCCAGTAAAACCTGCCGAGCTGTGGCACGTGACACCCAGACGAGGTCCTCATTGGCTATCATCCAATGCTGCAAAACGCAAACGACAGAAGTCTGAACAAAGTAAACCTTTCCGAAAAAGGGCATTTTTGGGGATTGTCAAAACCGCGACGTCTTGCATTTTATAGTTCATCGTAATCAGAGGCGTACCGGGGTTAGATGGCGGCCGGAGCAAGAAACAAGGTTGGTGACCCCGTGTTCGCACCTAAGGTCCTTTGGGAGCTAATGAACCGTATTGAAGAAAGTACTTGCGATATAGTTGGGACTTTTCAGCGCCCCTAGTGGTTCGGCGCCAGGGGAATTTGTTCCCCCCTTTCCCCACCTCGTTACGCTCCTGATCATAATGATTTAAAATTTACGTCAAAAGCCTCAGCACCGCTTTCACCAAATACACACCAACATCTCTAACAAAACTTTCAGCCCTTCGTACCTGCGTCCAGCAGGTCACTCCTCGCACTCAGAGAGCTCTCGCCAGTCAGGACGCTCGAGGTCAGGGTGACGTCATCACTTTTTGGTTTGCATTCCAAAGTGATCTGATAAGCTACCCACAATGCAGTGCGCGCCTTGCGAGTGGCCTTGGTGAGCAGGTCGAGGCTGCCAGCAAGCGCCACAGTCAAAGCGTCTGAAAGAAAACAAGGACAGATTGATGCAGTCGACGATATTTCACTTTGTGAATTTCAGGTGGAGTCAGGTACTTTCTGCATAGGTGAAGGCAGGCACCAAACTTCAAGTGCTGCTCAAGGCGCTTTTCAAGCATTCTGCTTACAAACGGTAAAATGTTAGGTTATACTGTAGTTATAACGTAAGGTTTCCTGCTCCACACTTCCAGCAATTTTTTTAGCGAAAATAAGCTGCGAAGTGTTAAAAAACAGTGAAACGTGTAATTTCCACCACATTTTCTTTATATTCCTTGATGTCACCGTCGTATACCTGTATCGTCCGGTTCTGGCATGCCGGGCAAAGAAGGACCGCGTTGCTTGGAGTTCATCTCATCCCTCCTCTTCGCCTCCACGTCCCGGATGCACTTGTACAGGACCTCGAGAGCGTTAAGTACGTTCTGGTGCATGGGTCCTTGAAGGAGGTGTTCCATTCGCTCAACCAACGCTTTCACCTGCCCGCACGAACAATGGAAACTTACACGGCGTGGATGCAGATGCAACGAAATGTCGTCGTAACGTTGACGAAGTATTCAACAAATCCTTTTTGCAGTAATTGATATTGCGTCATTGATCGAGCGCCGAAACAGTGGACAAGCAAAACACGTGCTTGGTGAGGCCTAAGTTTCCCTTGTAGAAGTAAGTCAAACAACTGTATACAAACATCATGGTAACAGCAAGAAAAAACAGAACGTTAAAACATTGAAACTACAGAAGAGTAGAAGCAAGAAAAAATCATAACGAAGAACTTGTAAGCATACGGTTAGATGCAGATTGATGCACAAAATACAGCAAAAAGTGATGGCATGTTACTTTACAGCAAACTATATTTGTAATGACAGGTGTGGTACTATAGCAGAATATAGGAAAAGGTTGCTAGTAAGTTCACGATGAAAATGAAGCACGCTTTCGCCTGCAGCAGGCAGACCCGCAACCGGGCCATTTCCCCCCAAAATACAGAAAAACATGTTCAGTTGTTAGGTACAACAAATTACATCATTTTGCCCCCTCCGAAGTATGCATGCTGCCCGATGCACGTGACCAGGCCAGGTAATCCACCTCCGCTAAAGACACGACCAGAAACAGCAGCGCGTCCAGAAAGCGACGCCGGTCGCTGAGCGTAAAGGAGCCTGAACCTGCATTTTTCAAAAAGCGTGTGGCGTGCACAGAACGGGTTCTCCGGAGAAGACATCGGAAACACGTAAAGCAGGGTTTCTCAACTGGTGCCCTTTGGCCCCTTGGGTTCACAGGGCGTTTTGTGGGCCTCAAGCAGACCTTTGCTCTGCTCAAATACGTTGAGACAAATGTGCCTTTTTTATTGGTGGAGCAGGGGTCGTGGGTGTGGCGTGTCTCTGAAATGGGGCCACGAACCATGAAATGTTGAGAAACGCTGACGTAAACCAATAAATGTTTTTTAGTTTTCTCCACACGTACTTTTAAGCGCCTTACCCTGCTGTGCTCCCTCTGTTGATCAGATATAAGCTTGTCAGCTCGCGAAGGGTTTTGCGGTGGGCGTGGCAGGGGCGTGTTGTTGGTGCTGGTCACGCGACGTCCAGGGAAGTTGCGAGCCAAGTCTGCCTCGGTCTGAACACAGAGCAGCGAAATTGGGAAAAATAACCAAAAAAAGAGACAGAAGCCGTTCGGTTTTTGACAAAAGCGCGATCGAATTTTTATAAGGCGAGCTGATTTCGATTTAGAAACTCAGTCAAACTGTCGGAGGATATTTCCCGCAAAGCGTTTGGTTTAACTGACACAAGCATCACACATATCTCAGCTGATGGAATTTACTTTCTTCCGTTCCTTTTCTAAGCTTCTGTACTGATCGTAACAATCCTCCAAACTAATGTACAGTTTATTTTGAGTCCAGGTCCTCGTTGTCTTGGGGATCACTGGAGGAAAACCGTACATGGCACCTCCTGAACACAGAAGTATAGCGGTTACTTGTAATCAACCCACACCCTTCTTCCTCAATATCATGAAAAAACATTATAATCCCGTTTCAATAGCAGTGCAGGCAGCTGACAATAACACTCCAATACATAGAATTATGACGATTTGCACTTTTAGTTCAAATCGTGATTAAAGTTTCTCACTCTCCTGTCGGTTATCCGACAAAGTAAACACCACCGCGAACTTTCCTTCAAATTTTTGCGTAAAATGTTTTTAGCAAGATGGCTTCGTCGGTGCCAGTAAAGCTTACATTAAGATTGTCAAAATATCCGGGTTGTTGTTTTTTCGCAACTTTCAAATCGGGAAAGCGAAGATAAGTCATAAATTTGAGCGCAATTACAACTTGAGCGCTGCGTTCCATTGAAACTCACATGAAGGCTGCTGGATTTTCATAAAAGGCAAAAACCTTTGTGGCAGCAACATACCGTAAGGGCCAGCAGGAACCGGAAACACCTGACCATTCACGTTTAACGGCAGGTACGGCCACGCTTTTCCGTCGAAATAGGGGTGCACTAATGGGGGGTAAGCTCTCACGTTCATCTGCTCGTTGGGGGCACCATAAGGCAGTGTCGGGCTAAGGGGTGTGTACAGGTACGGGTTCGGTAGATCCCCAGAGGCTAATTGAAGCTTAGCTCTTTCGGTGGGGTTCATAGTGAGGCAAGGGGGCGGGAAATACATAGGGGGGACCAATGGTTGTGTATGAAAGGCCGGCAGTGGAAGATTGAGGGGTCGCACAGGCGGTTGCTGCGTTTTCGAGGGGTTCATCGCATCCGGCAGAGGGGTGTCCACAGAAGGCAAAGGTGGGGGAGGAGACATGAAAGGATTGATCGACGTCATGTTTGCAATCTAAATAATAATACAAACAAAATAACGACGCCTTATTAATATACAATAGTTTTCAAAAAATTTCCAAGCTCTGAAACACAGAGTTGCGGCATTGATTTTTTCTAAAAATTTACAACTAAACAATACATTATGCTGTCAAGGACCACATAGCCACACATTTTTTTAAAAATATTTGACCTTGCCGACCGCCAAGACATTTTGAGTGATCGCAACTAATTTACCTGAATACCGAGATGGTCGTAAAAAAAGGTTTAGTGTATTTTGATGGTGGTAGCAAAGCGAGTTTCCACTGTATTTTGAGAAGCTGTTTGGGTCCCTCAAAACACCTAGCCATATTCTAACTTAACATGTGTCGGTTAACTCATGTATTGCTCCGAAACAAAAAAGGTCAAAGTCAAATCAAACTTTTTACATGCCTGTTGCGAAAATGCTGCGGGTAAAATGGTACTTACGTCCTTGTAGTTTCCTTTGAGCAGTTGACTGTCGCTCTCCACTTTGCGTAGCATCTTGTAGGAACATTCGCTATTGGATCCTGAATAGAGGATGAATTGCATATCTTTTCCCATAGTCAACTATCCATGGTCAACTTAAAGAAATGCCGAACGGGGATAAATCAGGTGAATATTGAAATCATTGGTAAGTGTATATTTCTGTTGTCTTGCAACGCTGAAAAAAGTGCCAGCACGGCAACTAAAAAAAATTCACCATTGGAACAAAGACACAAACTTCACCACTGGAACCAAGACACCGCACAAGAGCACGAACAAATTTGCCCCTCTTTTTTTTCCATTAAGGATAAGAAAGAACGGAATTGTAAAATCTTACCTCATATCAAACCAGCTTGGCTGAAATTGTAATATTTGGGTAAAAAAGACAAAAGACACTGCAAGTACATGCATCTGCACGAGCATAAAATATCAAATGCAAGTCATGCCTTACTTCGTGGTTTGAACAAGTTGTCATAATCCTGCGCTTGGTCGCAAGCGTTGGGCCTCGGTTCTCCGTCACCCACGATGGCATCGCCGTTTCTCCACGGTGAGATAAACTGTTGCTGAACACATTACGCCCGTAAATACGAGGGGAGCCTCTTGGTAACGTGACGTGTTAAGTACAGAGAGGCCTCCATGGTACTCGGAGTAACAAGCACGACAAACATCGGTTGTTTAGACATTGCCGCAACAACGGTCGACAGCACTGCTACAAAAGCCGCAGGCGGTTGGTTTCAAAACCTGTTTCAGGTTTTTACACAATTCTCAATAGAAATTTTCAGACTTTTTCCAGACTTAAGTTTTCCGAATGACATACCGTAACCATGTTAAATATAGGCATGATAATATTTAGCACGATGGAAGTCAAATTATCAATCCTATCACATATATCTGAATGAAATGTTATTAGAATGCATGCCAAAGATCAAGCCTGGAGAATTATTTCCTTTTTCCATGCTAACAGAACAAAAAAAAATTCCAGCCTTTACCAGGCTGGAAAATCATCAAACTTTTTCCATAATTTTCATGACCCCGTAGGAACCCTCCTGTCCGCTTAATTACCTGAAAATTTTCATGCCCCAGTTTGTATTCCCTGGAGTCCGGCACGAGTTCAAATTTTTTGTCCGCTCCTGTCCAGCACCCGCAAGATTTAAACCCGCCCCGCACCCGCAGGAATTTAAGAAATCTTGCCCGCTCCCGCCCCGCAGACCATCCCGCCCCGCACTTTTTCGGTCTCAAACCCGCACCTGTCCGAAAACTACTAAAAACTCTAATTCAGAGCAAATTTTTGTTGCAATAAAATCGCGAGAAATATGCATTTATTTTTAACAAGAACTGCAGTAAAAAGTTCGTTTGTGCACAAGCATTTTAAACGACAGTGACTTAATCAAGCGACTTATTTACATATAATGCTAAGTATTTCCAAACATTATCTGGGACGAAATGCCGATCTTTTGCCAAAAGTTTGCGTAGCATAGTAAACCTTCGCTCTACAGTGCATGAAGTTGCTTGGCAATTTAACAATTTCTTGTGCAGTTCTGGACTGATGTTTGGCCGGGTCATTTCTACAATTCCTTTTAGGTCACTAATCAGTTCGAATCGGTGATCAAAGAGAACAGAACTACATTGAAATAGTTCTAAAGTATGTTTTTTTAAATCACACTTCTACATTTTGCGAAATACTTGATAGAAGTTGCAGTAAAAAGTTGCATGTAAATAAGAAAAAAGTCGCAATATAAAATTCCTGGAACCAGCTTGAAACATCGTACTACATAAATTCTGAGTATTTAGGAAGCTGCAAAAAATTTTGCGAAAACTTGCCCTACTCATAACGCCTGAAGACAAGTCTAACAAGCAGCAAAATCAAGCTACTCATTTTTTCATTAGTAACCACAACATTTCCACAGATCTGATCTTCCGCAGTCAACAGATGATAAAATCCACGTGTCAGTCCAGTGGTGTGTTTAAGGGGAGGCGAGCGAGGCACTTGCCTCGGGCCCTCCTTTTTTGGGGACCCGACTTAGAGGTGCTACGCGCGTAAATTTTCCTTATTTTTGGTGAAAAACTCATTATCCACTCATATAATGCACTAAAAAGCATATCATATGTAAGTACTCTGCTCTCAAAGGCCCCCCTACAGAAACTGTAATGTGCAGGTACTTCGCTTTCAAAGGGGCCCCGACAGGCACTGAAATGCATAAGTACTCTGCTTTTAAATTTCACTGAAGGTATGGTTTAATCACGCATTTTTGTGACTCAAATCACGAAATAACACGAATGCACCAAGGGGAAATACAACAACATCAAAGATCACTAGTTGATTATACGGCGATGAAAAAAATATAAAAAAATAAGAAATTTCATGTTTCGCAGCTTAGAAATCGTGTTCTAACATGTTGAATCACAAAGGGTTGGCAATAGACCACCTGGGTCAAGTTCTCAGTCAACCCTGCTGCTAGCACAAACTACATTTTAATTGAAGACGTTTTACAAGAAGTATTAAAAGTAATAAAAAGCATCAAATCAACGTCAGATAAAATAAGCATAAAAACAACAACAAAAAACAGTGGGGAAAAGCATGCCTATGTACAGGGGTTGGGGTGAGTAACTATAGAGGTAGATAGGAGGGAAAATCGTGGCATCAGCGCAATATTACAGAATGTGACAAGCATATAAAACGAAGATCAACAGGAATTCTGGCAAGATAGCAGGACTTTTTTATATTTTTTGCCAAATGAATAAAGCCAAGACAATTTCAAATTTTCCGGAATGTTAGACCAAATTTTCGGACCAATATACTTCAGAGAAAGCTGACCCAGAGTTGTTTTCATTCTGGGTAAATAATATTTTTGCAGAGAAGTAAGTCTTGTTTGATATTTGTGGACTGATGCAATCTCAGAAAAGTAGTTATCAAAGTGATTAGGTAATCCACTATTATAAAAGGAGTACATGAATCTGGCAACTGACAATTGAAATAAATTAGGTATTTCTAAAATTTTGTGCTTGGAATAGAGTACAGTTGTTTTAGTTTTGTTATATTCAAGTGTTCTCACAGCTTTGTTTTGCAATCTAATTAAAGGATGTAAAGTCGTCTTGCTGGCCCTTCCCCAGTTAAGTATTGAATAAGTTAAATAGGAATGGAAAAGAGCAAAGTAAACAGATTTGAGCACTGAAATGTTGGTATAGTGTTTTAATTTGAACAGCATTCCACATGATTTGGAGAGCTGTGTCACTAACTTTTCAATTTGAGGCTTCCAATTAAGTTTATCATCAAGTATAACGCCAAGATAGTTTAAGCTGCTTTGTTTTGATATTGAGTGATGATTAATTGAAACTGAAAAATTGATATTTTTACGGTTTTTCATGAGCATGAAATTGCTTTTGGAATAACTGATACATAATTTGTTAGCACGAACCCAGTGATCGATTTTTTTGAGCTCATGGTTAACCGTTTTTTCTAAGATTTCGTGTTTTTTCCCCAAATATGCGGATTGATATCATCAGCATATAACACAGTATTAAAGTTGGAGGCTTTCAAAACGCCATTAATATATATATAAGGAATAGTAAAGGCCCAACAACAGGGGCCCCTAAAAGAAACTGTAATGTTTAAATATGTCCATATAGGGTTAAGTACCTTGCTTTCACAGCGACCCCAACAGCAATTGTAATGTGTAAGTACCTTGCTTTCAAAGATGCCTCTAACAGCAATTGTAATGTGTCAGTACCTTGCTTTCAAAGGGGCCACCAACAGCAACTTTAATGTCCAAGTACCTTGCTTGCAAAGGGGCCACCAACAGCAACTGTAATGTGTAACTACTACACTTTTAAAGGGGCCCCCAATAACAATTGTAATGCGTAAGTACCTTGCTTTCGAAGGGGCCCCCAACAGCAATTGCAATGTGTAAGTACCTTGCCTTCAAAGGGGTCCCCAAGAGCATTTGTAATGTGTACGTACCTGGCTCTCAAAGGGGCCCCCAACAGCAACTTTAATGTGCAAGTACCGTGCTTTCAAAGGGGGCCACCAACAGCAACTGTAATGTGTAAGTACTACACTTCCAAAGGGACCCCCAACAGTAACTGTAATCTGTAAGTACTAATACTTTCAAAGGGGCCCACCACCATCTACAGTGAGCAAATAAAGAAAAGCTTCAAACCAACTTCTCTAACTAAAAAAATGTTCTGAAAAGACCCTATCAAATAAGAGCATATAATTATACCAAATGATGATTTTTACACATTGAAGTATTTGGTATATTGATAATTTTATGAAAATACCACAGTTGAATAGAAAGTATCCAAGTGGAACAGCAAAAAGAAGGAAAAAGCAAGGCTACATTGACGGTTCTTATCAGGTAGTAGAAATGGCATTTTTTGAGTATTATGAGTACTCATTTTTTCTACAGATATTTCAGGTATTTTAGGTGGTTTGAATTTAGCCTATGCTTGAAGTCACAGGTTATGTGAAGCTTGACTAATAAATGGTTGGTTTAAAGTAGACTTGCTAGGTGATGTTAAAGTTTTTTTGCCAGCTCTTAGCCAGTATAACTTGAACCGTTTTTTTCTTAGCACAGATTTGATCAATTGTGTAGGCTATTTGCTGCAGTAGAATTGTTTGCGATAAAGTCTATGATGAATTATTTCCTACTTTTGCACATTTTTCAAACAAATGTTGTCAATGAAAGATGAGGGCACCCTTGACTCATCCAGCCTCAAAGCTTTTTGAAACAAGTCTCAGGTTGGATGCTTTTGTATGCTATGTTCTTGTAGTTAAAAGGATGAAATTTGAAACAAATTTAGTGTTTTAAATCTTCTTGGTTGTTGTTTATAGTTTCATGGATTTCCATAAATACATCAATGTGAACAAATTCAGGATACCAACTACCAAGCATTTTTTCAAAGGGGAATAGTGTGAAACGTTCGAATGAGTAAACTTTGTAGTTTACTGATGGTGAATGCAGAGAAATGTGGCGCGAAAATAAAGAAGTGGGGAAGATGCCAACTTGCTATTGCCTAACTTTTGTGTTGCTAGCCTTGTCTTCCCACCTTCCAGTTTTCCAAAGTTTTGTATCATGAACACCCTTTAACATATCTCCTTCTATACCCTTTAGCATATCTCGTCAGTCATGCCGCAGTCTCAGGAACGTATGCTTGGGTGGCCGTATCTTAGGCTTGATCAAAAATGCTTATCGTTGCTGGCTGAGTATGATGACGCCATCAGATGACCCCCCTTTTTAGTCTTGCCTCGGGGCCCCCAACCCTAAACACACCACTGGTCTTATCCATTTAGAAGGGCTGCTAGACTGAATTATTCCTCACCACGTACGACGGTTGCATTGGAAAATGGTCACTTGCCCACCACACAGCAAGAGTCTAAGCCAGTGGTTCTCAAACTTTTCTGCACGTTGACCCCCAATTAAAGTATAGAATTTTTTGTAGACCCCGCGGCCTAACCCAAGAGTTACTAATATGTTGGGAAAATGCATATAACCCACTGAGCTCTTTCCTTACGAGGCATATCGATTCACTTTCGCTAGCTTTGCAAAAGTATTTGCTGTGGTTATCACTCGGGTTTACAACAATTGTTCTCCGTCCTACAGCAGAGTACTACCAGTCTAACAACTGCCGAACTGCGACACATGCACAACAATATTGTTTGTGACGTAACAAACAAAACAGTTTTCATAGTGTCATCACAATGGATGATTTAATAAAAATCTATTCGAATCGAATTTACTTTCAAACTACTGCAGCTGAGATTTGATCAGCCCTCTTAATTTTGTTTGATTTGTTGAAAAACGCCGTTTGCATTCCTTGCCCGATTAAACGTTTTGAATTGGAGGCTTCATTGCTTTGGTAGACCCCAGCAGTTATTCATTGACCCCTGGCCATTCAGTGGCCCCCATTCGACCCCGTGACTGTTGATCGACCCCTTGGATAGTCCAATTGACCCTGGGGTTCGATATCGACCACTTTGAGAACCACTGCTCTAAGCTAATGTTTCGCAACAATGGGTTGTTACATCACGATGTTATAACTGCTGCAGACCTACGGTCCTAAGCGCAACGTTGGCAAACAACTTTAGTACATCCACGTGTTTTGCGATTTTTGAGCTGATGAAGTTCATGCGCTTTGGCTCAACACTCAGTTACCCGCACAAAGAATTTCTCATCTCGCGCCTGTCCCGCACGCATGGCAGTGCGGGTTCCAGCACCCGCCCTGCAAATGCGGGTACCCGCAATCCGCGCAGGACTCTAGTATCCACCAAAAACCATGTCAGAATCCTTTAAACAGTGTTGCCACATTCAAAAACGATACTTACCTCCGCACGAGGCGCTGTCACGACCGGACGGAAAAAGTGTTCGCGATCGATCTTTCCTCCCCTTGCAGCAGACCCAGCCGATTCAATGGGGGACGGGAAAGCCCCGTCGAAGTCATGGAACCCTGTCGTCAACAACCTTTATCACGTCTTTGAGGGTGGGCGGTGTGAGCGCAAAACAACAGAAAACTGCTGAACATTTCGGAACGAGAGATGGTTTGCGTCGACGACGAAGCGTCGCCGCATTTTAAGCGGACTCAAGTAAGAACTCAATGTTTTTTACCACTGCTCAGCAGCTTCTGTGGAGTGGTCTGTTGCTTGGCAGGGTCCAGAGTTCTGAACGGCTGCTCGACATAGTCCATGCGTGGAAAAGCTAAACAAGCCAACGTAGATTGTCACAAAATACAAGTAAGCTTATGTGATATCACCAGTGATCCCTCTGAGGAAATTATACACTGAGCAAATGTTTTTGTTTCGTTGCGCACTGAGCGCATGCAATTGCGCAACCATACAGACACGCAACCAGTAAAGCGTTCCAATTGGTAAAAGGGTTATGCTATTTAGATGCAGTATTTAATTTCGAATGTTGGAAGTGCGCGAGAATGAGATGGCAATGCCCAAATTGTCTGATGATTCTGCGCATCTGCGCACGTTAAGAGGGAACATCGGATGTCACTTTGAAGCAGTTGCCAATACGCTTGTGCATTACAAGCAGTTACCTCTGGCGGACAGGGGCTGAGCAGTCATGGGCGGCGTGCCGTTGCCGAGACCAAGTTCTCGAAATTTCTGTTGAATCAGATGCTCTTGGACGTCATTGCTCCTGTCAGCAGAGGTTCATGAACAGGTTGTTGCAAGGCGTATTTTGCAATCGCCTCACAAAACAGTTTTAAGAGAAAAATAGGTTTATTAAAAAGAAAACCGAATACCACCTTCATTCGGCAGCAACAGGAGTGACATTCCGTATTATTCGCGTGGTTTCTTACAATAAACCAGACTTGCAGCTGCAAAAGCGCTTTACCAGTTGGAAGGTAGTAAAGCTACGGGGTGCAGCATACGTCACCAAAGAAATAAACAAAAGGCCTGAAATGAAACACGATCTATTCTCGCATTTTTGCAGCACAATCGCCAAGCTGCGCGTTGGGCAGAGTAATCAGGCCATTCCGTAGACGGGCAATCAACCAATTTGTTTCATTTTATGCTGAGGTAACTAAACCCCTGTTTCAACAGGCTTGCTTGCGTTAGAAACGAAACGGACTAAAGCAGGCCCGAAAGATCGAATCGGATTCGTACGACCGCTAAACGCATTGTCACATGGGTGCAAAACAATCGATACTTACCTTTTATTAAACGCAAATGACTAAAATCAACCTTTAGACGGTATTTCGGGCGATGAATAAGATTTTCAAATTCACAAATTTTCTATACTACCGCACCCACGCCAAAAAATTGAAGGCCAAGACCAAGACAGTTTAACGAAAGGGGAATAATTAACCTGGAAAACAATTGGAAGTACAGTATGTATCGAGAACTTCACAACAAATATATATCTTCAACAGAAATGCAGTCACGTTATTTTGTCAATCAATTAAGCATTTATTTGGTTAACACAGTGTTTCTCAACCTTTCATGGTTCGTGAACCCCTTTCAGAGACCATTCACTAACGAAAAACCTACATTTGTCTTCAAAGAGAATATCTATAAGAAGCAAGGCCATCAGCAGAGGTCTGATCGCGGACCCCCACAAAACGCCCTATAGTCTCCTTGGGGGGGCACAGGCCCCGGTTGAGACCACAGGGTTAAGATGATGCGAACAATGCACTCTTTCAATTAAAATAAAATAAAGATAGTCAAACAAATCCAGACGTAAGCACCTTGGGCTGGCTGTGACATTTGCGAGAGGCACTGAGCTTGGATGTTGTGGTGTTGACTGCATAAAGCTGTGATTGGACACTTCGGGAAGAAACGACGATCGGCGCTCAGAGCCATCCGCTATAAGAAGAACCAAGTGCAATATACAACAAAGTACGTTGGCAACTCGTTAAGGATTAGTTGTTTTTGACAGGAGAAAGAAATACACTGCAAAATGCACAAAACTTTCATGACAGCAATCTTCAACCAGTGAAAATCAAACGAAGGTGGTTTGACTTACTCGGATTATAACGTTTCTGTCCGATATCGCCGTACAAGTGAGGCAGAGGGTTGTTCCACGGCGACGACGTATGAGTGGATGTCAAGTTCTCTTCTCCAGAGCCAGGGAGCGGATTCCTTCGCGAAATTTTTGACAACGGTTAAAGCGAAAAGCTAACGTTTTTGTTATTCTACGCTACCCGACCTATAATCCTTCACGCGCGGAGCTGTTACTGACTTGGCCCTAATGTAGCATTTACTAGGAAACTGTGCTTTTTCGCTGATATATTTCAAAAAACAATGAAATACTTTTTAATATTTCGGTCATTTGTCTCATAATGGTATTAAAACACTCCGCGCCAGTATTCGCTAGTCTATATTTTCGGATATTATCACCGAATTGACCAAATTTTTTCGGTCATTAAAAAAAATTCGGTCTATGACCGAAAAAAAATTGCGTGGTGGCGTGACCCCCTCAGGCGCAAGAATGCGGCAAAACAGGCCGCTCGTAACGCTTCAGGAGTACTAAGCGAGTATGATAAAACTGAACCTGCACTGAAAATCCATTGCAACGGCGGCGAAGCATTACAATCGCAACTTGTGTCATTAGTAGATCAAAGTTGTTCGATTTTATTAGCTATCGGATTGTAACAGGCAGAAGAAACCTGAGACCTCTCTGGAGTAATTGAGACTCACCCGAAATATAGCATTTAAAGAGGCTTAATGCCCGGATCAGCCTACTTCGTCCTAAAACTAGTATCTTACTCAAACTGAGTCATGAACAACTGCCACGGGAGGTTAGATTCTATTTCATTATTCGCACTATGAACAGATCTGCGTAAGAAAATATCAGCCGATTTTCGCACGATACTTAACAGCTTGCCTTTCGTCGTGACTCCGCATGCTTCAGTTTTGCCAGGCAACGTGACGTAAGCAGGGTTGAGAAAGTTTTGTTACTACTCCAGTACAAGTATTAAACAGTACAAAAGCCCCTGTTACGTTTCGTAACTGCATGCAGCGTGTTGACAGACGATAAACGTAAAAAATGCTCACAAAGTTCGCTCAAAGAACTACACAAACAGTACCACCATGGAAATTGCGAATGTGCTCTAACGGCTGAATGCTGATGAAAACTGAAGTTTAGTACGATAAACAAAAAAAATATAAAATGGGTAAAATTGAGAGGTTAGAAGGTTAGAGAACTAAAACTCAATTCAACCATACTGCTATTTCTGAACCTCAAAACCACTGTTGCAGAGTCTGAGGTTTTTGGATGGAGTCGGATTCCTATCAACGCTGGGAGTCGGATCATTTTTTAAATCACACTCTTAAATTGGGAATTCCTGTTGAAATGGTACAATTTCTTTTGAACCTTTTGTTGAAACAGTGAGGTTTTGCTGTGCACCACGATTTCCATTGCTTTTAACAGCCAAATTTCATTACCTTTATGCTAAGGAGTCGGAGTCGGAAATTTTACCTCAGACTCCGCAACCCTGCTCAAAACTTTACAAGTGCAGAAGATACACAACAAAAAAAACTTTTTCACACCTTGTTCACCACACTTCACTAAAAAACTACCTTTCCGTACACTCGAATGTCATCTTAAAGAACAAGCAGCTGTATTGATTAAAACAATTTTGTCACGAATTACTCCATCACCGTTTCCAGACACTGACTAGCCCCTGGCATAATCCATTCATGCTGTGAGTATAGTGTCTTTTAGCATATACATACTGTATATAGATTCTACGCAGCTTTCAGCAGTGTCAGGGCGGAAATCTCGTGACCTCATACTATGCTTGTGGCAAAAATTCATCAGCACTCGACCAAACACATACTAGAAAAACTAGACACCTGCACTCGTCGAATACATTTGGTTCTGTGCTATCGAAACTGTAGTAACCAGGAGAAGACAAATAGTCGCCACTGCAGGAAAGAAAGCTCACGTTGGACTTCTCCTTCGATGCTGAAAAAAAGTAAACTCACGATGCGTAATCGTAATTGACAACCTTTTAAAATATCTCACGAAACAATTGCTCCATATGCTGCTGAGCCAGCAGCTACGACTAAGCGTTATTTACCAGCGGAACTGCCACTGCTGAAGAAATCGATTAGTGAAGGATGCAAGTTTAGGAAGGAATACCTTTTATCCGCTACAAGCTCAATTCTCACGATCACGGTATTGATCTATGTTCACGCATAGTTTCACTTGTTTCACTGCCACTGCAACAAACTTGAGATTGAGTGCTATGATACAAAACTATCGTTTACGGCTGCGTTCTGATACTTGAAACAAAACTATCTACCCTTCGAAAACAATGTACCTTAAGAAGATACTTCGTCGAACTTAAAAGTTTTACGTTTATTGTCCTGATCATGCAAAGACAGAAAACAAAGAACTGCATTAAAACTACAGTTCGTTTCAAAAGGCCGAGAAATGTGATTTCATCAGTCAATTCCAAGTTTTTGTTTGGACTGATGGGATCACGTTTTCTCGGTCGAATAAAAAAAGCATTGCTTTCAAAAGGAGATCTACTGAACAGCCATAACCGAACAAAAGGAGTACCTTCAGAAAAGTATACATTGACAAACCCTTACCAACGGTCAAGCACATTTTTCAAGAAACATAAAACAATGAAATACTTTTAATTTCACTGAACCTGAATCGTATATAGAGCCTCGAAATGCAATTAACCACTTAACTGTTACCTATTTTTAACACATGAACAAAAACATAGATTAATATCAGTACACCTACGTGTAGAAATCATACACCAACATTAAACACATACTTTGCTACAGTGACAGCTTACGTGGATAATATGTGGATGAGTTTTTCTCTTGCGGGTGGAAAGCCGGAGAGAGAAACGCCTGATCTGGTTTTCCCCCTTGGAGTGCATCATTGTAAGGATGACCGCATATCGGAGACAAATCGTTCAGCCTTGAATCAGTCGGATTGCCGACTTGAAACGTTTTAAACCTGTTCAGCTGGGATGGCTTTCTGACAGCAGGCATGGGTATCTGCAGAGGCATGGAATTCAACACTTTCAGATTTAACGTTAAACGGTAAATATTCGCATTTAATCAACGAGACGAGTATAAAATTGCAGTAGAAACAAAATCACCAGAAAACATGAAGTTGGTGATGTTGTATGTAAAATATGATTGAGAAAAGAGACCGACATGTTTTTTTGTTTGCATCGCAGTGTACTTTCACGATATATACAAGGGTGATGATTTAAACGTAATGATTAACTTAATTTTGGCCTGCCAAAGGCTGCTTCGAGTTCAGACAGTTGTTTGTTTAACCACGGTAGTTAAAAAGAGAAATTTAGAATTAACAGACTACACAACCCGCACCAAAATATCAGTGTACATTGCCAATATCGTCTGTCTTTAATTGAAGGCTGGCAACTGTAATCCCAGAACAAGGCATTTATCAGCGCAGTATTGGATTGCAGCGCATACTTTTGGCAAAGCTATGGTACCTATTGTTATAGCAGCTGCCGTTATTTCGCTTGGCAAGAGCAATGTAGTTGTGTCTACAGAAGCTGCTTCTGGAGACGCAGAAGAATTGGATGGTGGGGAAAACTGATAAGGTAATAGTATACCTACAAACTAAGACTCTACCACAGCTATATTTGACGTCACTATCACTTGAAATCATTTCTTTCACATCCAAAAACTATGATCTTTTCAGAGTGTCTACTTCGACTATACAGGGTGTTTCACAATTGTTGAAACAAAGCGATTGGGCACAAATTCAGGATTTTAAATGATACCACAATGATGATTACATTTATTGAAAGGTGAAAAGATAACATTTTATAATCTGCAACTGTTTGTCCTCAAATCAGAAATAATATGTCAAGAAGAGTCCTAGAGTACATGCTCCAGATGTCGGACTCCGAG
>Ga0210059_1004588_pt1 | contig 22320 bp, 14 predicted proteins | sample Ectturendosymbi2_FD_188042 | JGI IMG/M metagenome (GOLD analysis project Ga0210059, IMG submission 188042) | Ecteinascidia turbinata endosymbiont from Florida, USA - Sample 2 (SPAdes) (version 2) | ecosystem: Host-associated > Tunicates > Ascidians > Unclassified | place: Key West, Florida...
TCGTAAAAAGGATTTCGTGACGCTAGTGGAATTTCATTCTGTAATTTTTGAAGTGTTTTAAATCGAATGACTTCCATGCGATTCGTGCGTCGTAAATATTCACTGGAATAGAGTGTTGTCCAATTAGTTTCAGGGTTCCACGTAAAAGTTCGGGTATATGGACATGTACAGTGGCTGTCATATTCTTCAATTGAGTGGTAGTATTTTCCTTGTGGAAAATACTCTTCAGTGTAAGTTCTGCTTTGAAATCCAACGAGACCATAGTGGGATGACATGGTGTAGCTATCTATTCGGGAAAGATTGCAAGGTTGTGGCATTAATGAATGTAAAGAAAAGTTTGTACTTACCTGCATCGAGGCTGGGATGCTGGGTGTCGAGTATCCATTTTGGTGTAATTTTTGCAGGAGGTATGATTCGTCTGTAGTATGTAACATGGAATTGGGGAAAGGGCTGCATTCTCCCCATTTGTGTATTGACAAAAATGAAATGATGATGACCAAAAACATTTTTTTATGATATTTTACTGTTTGTGTTATAGAATGTGAAAATTATTCTGAAGAATATAGAAGAGCTTGGATAAATGTAATGTCGTTTCCTTTTCTATATATATTGTTCATGGTTGAATTATGCAATAAATGTAGATATTTTGTTAGAGGTTTTTATCATGCACACTGGACAGCGCATGATTTCTGGTGAACAGTGTTTGCAAATAGCTAAGTGTCCGCACGGAATGCAGACTACAGTTGCCGTTTCTGCGTAGCATCTTTTGCATTGTCGTTGTCTTTTTAACATGTTTAGTTCTTGTTGCGGAGTTTGCGCTGTTGCAGTATGATTTGATGTATAAACTTCTTGGTTGTGTGACTGATTCTGCTCTTGTGGTTGATCCAAAAGGGCTTGTACTAAAGCTGAGAGGGTAGTGAATGGTTCATCATGAACCGCAATTTGAGCATATAAGGCTTGTCTGATGTTGTCTGTGGAAAATCCCATTTGATTTGCTTCCGGTATTATTGGTGATGTACAGATTGCTCTATCAACTTTTTCGCATATTAGTCGATGATTGTTTGCTGGGTCGATAATGGTTGGATTGTTTGAGGTAGTTCTGTTGTTGGTTGCACTTATGCTGCGTGAGCTTTTTAAAATTGGTCGTTTCAGGTTCGGAAATCGGTTTTTTACTCTTTCCACATATTCAGGTCCTCGTTGCTGTAGAAGAAATTCACAGTCAGGGAACCATTTGGCATGTTCAAACCATGGTTCGTCATATGTGTCCCAGTTTTGTAGTCCTCCGTTACAGTAGAAACATTTGACTTTGTCATCAGTGCTGAGGTAATAGAGGCCTGCGTTGGCCATGTCAGCAGGTGTGGCAGTGAGACGATGTCTTGGCCAGTTGCGTGCGCGTTCATAGAATGTGTCAAGTCGTTTTTGCTTACTCCTCATGCATGGGTTGATGGGATTATTGCATGGAAACATTGTTTCACGGATTGAAGGATGCGGAGGATCAGTGTGGTCTTGCGAAGATGAGGGCAGAGGTGAGAACGACGTCGTTGGCACATTTTGTAGCGTATTTGGTTGTCGTGCAGTTATGTCATTTTGTCTAGCGATCGTTGCGGTGAGCGGAACATTGTTGGTGTAATGACGACTGATCATTTGACAGTCGGTTTGATGCCATGCTACAGATAGTGGATTGTCTGTTATTTCCCAGTTTTCTATTGTTTGGGCGCAATCAAAACATTTTACTCGGTCTTTATATCCAGTGTAGTAAAATCCATTGTTTGTCAGATTACATGGATTAATCGGAACATGTGTTGGGAATTTTTGAAACGTAGTGATTCTGTATAGTTCCGTTCGAGTGTCTCCAGGAGGTATGTACGTGCTGTGTTGTCCAGGTGGATCGCGGATGGTGGTAATGATTCTTCCGTCAGTGACGGTGTTGGTTATATTCATTTTTTATGTAGGTATTTAAAATATTTTTTATAACTAAAATTGCTGTGAGAAAGGATGATTGGTTTAATACGACGGTTCAGAAAAAAATGTGCTTATTCTGCATACATATTGATAATTGATGAAAATATTGCAACAATAGAAAATCACTTTATGCTATTACGCGAGTTACCAGCGGTGTGATTATTTGTAGATTTCCGATATACTCATTTTTGTTGATTACGAGTGATTGTTTACTAGCTGCTCGAGTTAAGCGAAGTTTAATACCATCTTTGGTGAAAGGTCTTTCTTCAAGAAATATGTTTTGGTATTTCGGTGCAGGGCGAAAGTAAAAGTAAGCACGATGAATGGCTTCAATATGGATGCCACGGATGTACACATATTTGGCGTAATCAGTTGAATGAGTCACTGTATGTATTTTCTGTCCGTATTGGTTATGCCAGACGGAAGTAGTGTCGAATCTTTGAGGTGCTCGGATGATGAGGCATTGTTCCTGAGCATTCCATCTAAGGTGTCTTCTGTCAGAAATTCTGATGGTGATGCTTGCTGGAGAATTTGTTATTTCATAAACTGAGTCGTTGCTGAATGGTAGGTTTCTCTGCATGAGGGGTCGAAACGCCGGTCTGCGGTCGTGTGTAGCATAAATTGTCTTGGTTCGTTCTAGATGGGTGTGTAAATTGTCCAATTTTTTGTTTAAGGTTTTTAGTGTCTGTTGTTGCTCCTTTTGGCGTTTGTCTACTTGAAGTAGTCGTTTTATTTCGTTTGAGGTTCCCATAAGTGGCTGTGGGCTTTGTGTTTCCTTGGTATAGTGTGAAGATTGTTGGTTTTGTGATCTAGTGGTTCCATCTTCTGGGTCTTGCATTTCTTCTTCGAAAGGTTCAACGCTCAAATCAAGTAATTCACTTTCAGAAATGTTAGAAGTCATGTTGCTTATATGTTTTGTGCTGCAAAGACAATGGTAACTAGATTATATTTGTTTTTGCGATTTTATAATTACAACGTTTAAACTTTGCAACATTTGATTGTTTAAGAAAAGCAAATAAAGAATATTCATGCAAGGTTAATTTTCCCAATATTTGGCCATAAGTGATAGTTGAAGATTGTGGAAAGATGAAGTGAAGTATTGCTCCATCGACTGTCCACAATAAGTAATCAGCTAAGACGTTAGTTTGTGGATGGAATTTAATGGTCATTCTTCTGTTTGGTTTTGGTAATCCCTGTAAGTTGATTCCGATGTAACCTTTCATTTGTTTATCCCATGATATCGGTGAGCGTATTTGTATAACACCGTCAGCTTCTGTCACATAAGAGGCGTGAGGGTGTTTTAGTTCAAGTTTTGGCATGTTTTTTTAGGATTTAATTATATCTGTGAGACTGATGAAGGTGTCTGTCAATGAGATAAGACAAGTTGATGAACGTTTAGGTGATGTTGTTTGAGAGTCAGGCAGGTTTGTGTTTTTTAATGAAAAAAAGTCATGTTTGCATTTGATGATATTTCAGCAGTTTGTTGAATTGGGATGCATTTAAGGGTTCCAATGAGTTGGTTAATGATGATTGTATTTCCTTTTGTGGTGGAAAGATGTATTGTAGCGCCATCTGCTGACCATTGGATGCGGCTGGCAGATATATTTTCAGCTGGCGTGAATGTAATTGTTTTAGGTGTATCAGGTTTCTGTAGTCCTGGAAGGTGCAGTCCTATGTATCCTTTGTACATCTTGGCGGTGGTTATGGGTGAAAAGATGTGGATCCCGTCATTTTCTTCTTTGATATAGGATGGTTTGGATGGACGAAGAGTAAAGTTGGACATTATGCGCTTTTTATGTTTAGTTTTTGAGATGATGCAGCTATAATGTAAGTTTAAGAAGGTAAAATAGTCAAGATAGACGAAACTGTGGTTCGACAAAGTGGACAATTGTTTTTTGTTTTACTGAGACAGTTATGACATGCTATGTAATGCATGCAGGGTAATAAGACCGCGTTCCGTGGATTGTCCATGCATATAATGCAGTTGAGTTGCCGGTTTAGCGCATTAAGTTCAGCGTCATTTTCGTTCGTAATTGGTTTGGTTTTGGTTATTGAATAATATTGAAGTATTTTTAAAAATTGTTCATGCTGAGTTTGTAGATGTGTGAGAAGTTCAAAAGTTGACTTTGTCGTAAGCTTATGGTGTATTGTTGTTGTTATTAGTTCAGGGTCAAGTGTGCGTATTTGCTTCTGTAAGTTTCGAGAGTACATCGTGGAGTACGTTTGATGCGATTCATCTTGTTTGAAGAGGGATTTTACAAATTGTTTGGATTTTGTTTTTATGATGTAAGGGCAAAAAAGGGAAACTCTTGGCGTGTGTCTGCCATGGGTCGTCATTGGAGCGTAGATTTTGTATTATGCCAAAACATGAAGGGCATTTGTAATATTCTTCTTGTAAGTTTTTAATGTAAATGAATCCTGCAGTTTTAAAGGTTGTTAGGTGATTATCATCGTTTGGTTGTAGGGGCAAGGTTAAGGTTTTAAGAGGAAGAATAGGTTTGTTTGCTGGGTCTTTCTCGTATAAGTGTGCACATTGTGGCGATTTTAGGAAATGAATTGCGAAAATAGATACATTGGACGGAAATCTCGTCAATGTTAAGCCACATGAAAAACATTGAATTTCTAAACTATTTTGAGATAAGGAAAAAAATCCTTCATTGGCGAAGTCATGGATGTCAAACAGTGTGCGATCCCAATTTGCATTGTAAGTTCGGATGCGATGTGACTCATCTGTCATATCAAAATTTGTTACTTCATTGTTTTGATTTGTGAAAGGGTATTCTAATTGCATGTAAGTGGCCATCTGGCTAATGCATTGAGCGGTTTTATAGTGGTAGGTAGAGACATTCTGTGCGGCAAGGAGTTCCTGTCTGCACTGTGGTATATTCATTTCTATGTGTTATTCTAATTTTCTGTAAGGTAACGTTAATGCGCGATTATTCTACTTGCTTTTAAAACGGTGATCGAAACAACATGTAGTATCAGACTCGTGATTAGTAATAGGCATTCTAAAAGAGTAAAACCTAGGGTAACACTTAGTAAATATTTCTGTTGCTGTGCTGTTTGAGCTTCCAATCTTGTTAGGATAGTGTCAGATACATTGTAAATATTCATGAACAGGTTACTGCTTGGGTTTTGCAGAGGAGGGTTAGTCTGTGCAAGTGTTACTGCAAGAAGAGTTGTCAGGTTTAATAATATTATTATTTTATGCATTATGTTAGTCTATTAGTTTGTTCTTATTCTGAAACACAAAAAAATGTTTGTTATAAGATGGTTTTATGTACGCAAGTAAGTTTGTACGGTTTAATAATATATCATGTCAGCGTCTTGATTAGCACGGATTGGACGGGCTCGTCGAGAGCGCAATTTTGGAGTTGGTATTTCTATTTCACTGTTCGTTAGAGGCGTTAAGTTCTCTGTTTTGGACTTCGTTTCTGTGACATCTGAAGCGTGTGCATTTTCGGAGTTTGATTGCGGTTGTTTCTTTGTTTCATTAGAAGGACCGTCGCCTGAGGTAGGTATTTGAGGTTGTATAAAGGGTTGAAGTGGAAGCCTTTGCAAATTGTCCTTCAATTTGTTGTAGATTTTTGTTGGTGAAGTATATGGCGACTTTATTTGTGCGTCTTCCGTCGGTGCTTCCTGAGATGTTGATTCTTCAAGACCTGTATTCTGCAAAGATATGATTTGCAGTTGAAGATTTATGTGTACACTTTACTGAAAGTATGAAATTTCTTCTAGTCATCTCGTCGCATACGAATCTTTATAGAGGGTCAGTCAGATTCGTATTTTGATGCCGGTGTGTACTCATGGTCAGTTCCTTTTGATTTTTTTGCGTTATTTTGTCAGTTAATGTATGTTCATGTTCTTAGTGGAATGTTGAACTGATTTAGATTTCATTGAGACCTTTTGTCTCCGACTAGATTTTGATGTGCGCACGTGCAATAAATTTTGGTCTTGATTAGCAGGTGAATGATGACATTTTCATCGGAAAGGAAGAAAGGAGGAAGGAGTATGAAAGATTTTGGAAAGATTTGGATAGATGGTGATGAATATGTCAACATTGATCTGCACTTTCAGTATAAATCTTCAAAAAATGAGTACATCTTTCATTATCGTATGATGTGGATAGCTTACTTGTATAGTGTCTGGATCGAGTTCTTGTGGAGTGAAATGCATCGGGTGTAAGTGTAGATAAGAAATTCTTTTTAGATGTCCATCGATGTCCAGCATCATTGATCGGTCATTGCGATCTATGATGCGAAAAGGTCCTTTGTAGAGTGGTGAGAGTTTGTGCTTTCTTTGTAGTATTCGAATGTATGCATGTGTGGCTGTATTCCAGTCTGGCGAAATGTATTCTTTCTTGTGCGTCGGTTGTCGTTTCTGAATGACAAAACGATCTGTGTCGGGGTTTACCCAGTTGGGTATTCCCGGTGTGTTTAAGGAAAAGCCGTATGCTCGGAATGCTGGAGTGGATTGTAAGTTATGGTCGTAATGAGTATTTACTGCAAGTACGACTTGTGCCAAGAAGAAAGGCCATAAGGTAGGTTGTTGATATGATTTCAATATGGATTTCATTGTGCGATGAGCACGTTCTACTTTTCCGTTGCAGGCTGGATTTGCGACCAGTGTGAAACGGTGTTCTATTCCTAATTTTTTTATGTGGTTTGTCCATTCCTGTGATCTGAAGACACTTCCGTTATCACTCAGAAGGAGTAACGGATATCCGTGTGTCGAAATCCAATGGTTTTGTAGTGCTAACCATGTGTATAAAAAGTTGGGCCGTGGAAGAGGTATGGCCATGAATAAAGATGTTGCTCTGTCAATTATTGTAAGACATTCTGTCATTTGTGGGAAGAGAATGTTTGTCCCCATGTGAAAATGATCTAAATGTAACGTTTGGAAGGGTTCTTCATACGCTTTATAAGAGGGTGAGGGGTTTAAGATTGGGTGTCGCTTTGGCTTGCATCGTAAGCAAGTGGGACATTTTTGTATGATTTCGCGTATGATTTTGCGCATTTTCGGAAAGTGGAATAAACGTCTTAAGCAGTAATAGGTTTGTTTCCATGACAGATGGTGGAAGCTATGGTTGGCTAGACTTAAGGTATTGAGGAAGGTTTCTTGTGGCAACCAAATGAATTGGCGTCCTTTTGGATTTGTCCAATAGAGAAGGTTGTGTTTTTCAATAATTTGAGTCTGCTGTGGATGGTTCGCGCGTAGCGCTTTTTGTGCTGAAAAAAGCTTTTGTTGAAATTCCTTAGTGAAGACAGGTTTCAATTTTTCTGTGAATTGGGACAAGAGTGTGGAGAATTGTGAATCATGCATTAATGCAATGTTTATTTGTGATACTTCTGGGTCCTGTTTTAGTAATACTCGGCTCAAAAAGTCTGCTGTTTCATTGTTAATTCCAGAAATGTGTTGTACTTTCATTTCGTACTGCGATAAAAATTGTAGTCGTCTGCGTCTGAATTTGTTGAGTGTGTGTTTAGCTTTTAGGAGTGTTAGCAATGGTTTATGGTCTGTATATACTGTGAATGCATTGCAGTCTAGCAAAAAGTGAAAAAAAAGAATGGCTTGTTCAATCGCAAGAAGTTCGATATCCAAGGCAGCATATGTGCGTTGAGCCTTTGTGAGTGGCTTGCTAAAAAATCCTAGCGGTAATACTTTATGTGTTTCGTCTGTTTGATAAAGCATAGCTCCGATTGCTTTTTGACTAGCATCTGTGACGAGGAACAAGGGTAGTTTAGGATTGTACATGTGGTTTGCAACTGCATTTATTACGAGATTTCGTATTTCGGCTAAATCCGTTATGAGAGTTTTTGTCCATTGTATGTTTACTTTTTTACTGTGTTTTTTTGGAATTGTTGAACCAATTTTGTTTAGTGAATCTTGATAGTGTGCTATTTTCGGAAGATAATTTCGCACAAAATTGCTGATTCCAAGAAATCGTCGCAGGTCTCGTACCGTTTTTGGTACAGGCATGCGTTTGAAAGTTTCAACATATTTGTGTGATCTTTGAATGGTTTTGTTGGAAAGATCATGTCCAAGAAATGTGGTGCTGTTCATGCCAAGTTGGCATTTGTCCAAATTGACTGTCAGATGGAATCGGCTTAGAGTGTACACGAGGTAATATAAGCCTCTTTTGTGTTCTTCTTCGTTGTCAGAGATTAGAAGTATGTCGTCGATGTAGCACATGTATGGTTGGAGCATATATGGGAGTTTACGTGCTTTGCGATCTTCGTTGTAGTGGTGTGTTGCCAAGGCAACTACGAAGGTTAAATTTATGGTAAATTGGCCGGGGGTGCAGCGTGTCCCCATCGGGGCCACCCGCCAGGAATAGGCCCCCAAGGGGCTTACAAAACCTAAAAGGGGAATTGTATCTTCTTCTACTTCCATGTGATGGAAAGCTTTACTGATATCCAACTTACTGTAGATGTGACCATTGGCTGCGAAGTTTCGTAGTGCATCAATGCGGGGTAATGTTGAGTCAAATCTTTCGGTATCTTCGTTGAGCTTCCGGTAATCTATTATGCATCTGTAAGGCTTTGTAGGATCTGCCTTTGCGATCATGAAAGCCGCGCTGATGTATTGACAGGGAACTGAGATTATCAAGTTATCTTCGAGTGCTTTTTTCATGAATTTCAGCATTTCGTCTGTTCGTTTTTTATCCATCTGATAGGTGGCGCTGATGAATGGTTTAGCATCTGGTTTTAGTTTTACAAAGAATTTGTGAGGTAATCGGCTTGGTTCACTGAGGTTCTCATGTTCCATGGTGAGTCGTGGAAATAAAGTCCAAAGGGCCTTAAACCATTTTTGATTTATGAGTGATTTAGGAGTCGGTGGTTTTTCGACAGTCGGTGTTAGTATTTCTGCATACAATTGTGATGCTTGTTCGTAAGTCAGAATGTTTTCTGTTGGTTTTTCCTGTTGCTTTGGTTTTGTGCTTTTTTCTTGCATTTGTGTGACATAACAGTGTCGTGGCGTCGGCGGTAGGAGTGAAGAAGGAGTGCTTTTTTCTTTTTGCGAACTTTCATTTGGTTGTTCTTTTGTGCTGATTTCAAAGATGTATTTTAAAAAATGTTGGCGTATGTCGTGGATGCCTATTAGATTGTAATTCAACGTGTGGGGTGGCATCACATGAAATTGGAGTGTTGAAGAGGTTTGTTTTGTGTGTACAGGTATTTCTACTTTCCCTAATGAATGTGTGGTTGGGCTTTGTTTATTGAACCCTGTGATTTTTATGACAGTTTTGTTGTCAATAGCTTGTTTTTCTTCATGTGTAAGAAATTGGATTGAGATTAAATTGCAATTGGCACCTGAGTCCAACAGGAAAGTGCGTGGACGGTATAAATCTTTTAAAAAGATGAAACCTTGTGAATCGCTGTCTTTTGTTATTTCTGTATTGATTACGTAGGTGGGGATTTCGGGGATTGGGTCACTTCTAAAAAATGTCGGTCTTTTGGGGAAGCGGTTGGAGAGTCTGGAGTTATGTCGAAATGCATTGCAAATTCTCGATCTGCCATAGCTTTTTCGTATGGGTAGGGCGGTCGTTTAACTTCACTATTCCATCGTTGGGGTGCAGAGAGGTTTGGTTCAAAGTTGTCTTCAGCATATTGTGCAGGTTTACTATAACGGTTGTTTTTCTGATATTGTTTTTTGTCTGTGTAGCTATTATGCTCTCTGGGATGTGTAGGATTTTGTGAATTTGATTGATTATTATTGTATGCTTTACGCGGATTATTATTAAATCTGTTGTTAGATGTGCGATTGAATCGTTGCTGATTATATCCTCTACTGTTATTTTGTTGTCGATTATAGTTATTGTTGTTTGGTCGTGATCGGGTGTCATCAGGTCTGAATGTCCTGTTTTGATTTGGGTAATTGTTGCTTTGTCTTGGTTGGAAGGATCTTTGCTGTTGATTGAAGCGTGGTTTGAATGGTGGTCGTTGGGGGTTACCTTGTGGTGGAAACTTATTTGTTGAAAATTGTGGTGTTGTAGTTCTACAAAATTTTGCGACATGTCCGATTCTTCCGCATCGAAAACATGCTCGTGTTTCTGGTCGTTTTTGTGGTCGTTGCTGTTCTTGAGTCGTTTGTAACTGGTGTATTCTGCCTATTTTTTTATGTATAGATTTTAGCTCTTGTGCTAGTGAATGTTGAAGTTCTGGATGTGTTGGTGATGTGTTGTGTGGTTTTTCGACTGTTTCGTTTGCCAGTGATGGTTTGGTGACAGTGTTTAGTATGATGGGTTCATTAGAGGAAATGGTGTGTTTTTTATTTGTCGTGGGTACTGCAATTTTCTTCCAAATGAAGCGAAGTTTTTCTGGTAAGTCTGGGATAGATGTGTCAGCTATTAAATGGTAATAGGGTTGTAATTTATATTTTAAAGCGTCTTGTAATGTTTCTCGAAAAATCTCATTATTGTTTATTTCATTTAAACTCATATGAACGTGAGCTATTGCGTTTTGTAAGTCAATTGCGGGATTATTAGACCAATCAAATTTTTGTTGTTCTATGGCTTTTCTGAGGTTAGTGTTTTGTTCTTGTCTAGATAAAGAGTATGATTGAAATAACCAAGTGAAGAAGCCATTTAACGGGTCGTGACTAGGATCTTGAATAGCTTGCAAAAGCTGTGCCGATGCAGCTTGTTTTGCCGCTGGGTGGCGTGCAAGATGTTGGATTAATGCTTGAAGTTTTAATTTTGAATCTATGTGTGGAAATTCTTCTAGCGTAGCTTGCGTTAATCGAGCCCATTGTATTTCGTCTCCAAGCTCGAGGGGATTTAATAACATCTTAGGGATGAAACGTGTTTGATTGACTTCTGGGTGAAATATGGGTGGAGGATTATGTATGTATGATGTTGACGCGGTTGGGACTTGAAAGCGTTGTTGCTTTTGTTTTGAAGGATTATTTGAGGGGCTATTATCGGGGTATTTGGGTGAGCTAAATCCTGCACTTTGCGTTTGATTTTGCCCTTGTAGTGTGGTGCGTAAGTTATCGAGATGAAAAAGCTTTATTTGGTAATGTTTGATGAAGGTTTGGTCATCTGTTGGTTGTAATTTTTGAAGGATAAAGTTGACTTTTTTTATGTGTTGTTGTATATCGGTTAATTGTTTTTCAATAGAGTTTTGCTCCTGGGAGAGAAAAAGGTGTAAATATCGGTAACTGTCTTGCGGACATTTTGTGGTGAGGTTTTGTTCTAAAGTATCTTCGTGGTAAAAGATCTGTATTTTGTGTAAAAGGTTATGTAGCTTTGTGAATTTATATGATGTTTCTTTGCGCGTGGTTGATATTGTCGTGTGTTGTTGGAGGTACTGAAAAATTAATTCATCTTGTAATCTGTTTATATGAAATTCCCATTGTGTGTGTGGTTTGTGTGTGTCTATTCCAAGTTCACTTAAGTCATTAATGATTTCATTTAAGGGTGTGTGTGCATATGTCATGAAAGGTGGTTCATTTTTGGATTTCTGGGATTCTGGAGAATTGTGTGTGCTCGATCCTTGTGTGAATCGTGACTGGTCTGGCGTTCGTGGAGTCGATGCACGTGAGGTGTGTGGAGATTGCGATGCCAAAGAAGTTGTAGTTTTTATTAAGTGTCTGTATTCTTTCTTGAGTGTCGTGCCATCTTCGTACAGAGAGGGTAATCTGTATTTAAGTTGTTTGATTAGCTGGATTGTATCAATGAGTTGATCGATTTTGTCAGGGACTGGGGTGGTAAGTAACCGGTAATGTTTCAGAAGTTCTTCTTTTGTGATTATCTCATCTTGAAGAGCTATTTGATTTTGTGATAATGAGTCTTCTAGTGAGAGATTTGGTATGTCTAAAGTTCGTAGGGTTTGTTCTAGGTTGCGTGGATCAAACGGATCTATTGGCTGCATTTCGGTGTGATACGCTTGTAGTTCAGGGTACAGTTTGACAGATGGTGCACTAGGTGTTTCTGTGTAAGGAGGCAGAGAGTCCGTGTCTTGATGAACCATTTGCACTATTTTTAGGGGTGATAAGGTAGGATCTTCACGCTGTTGTTTAATGTATTGATTAGTTAGTTTTTGACGTTTCTTTTCTGTGTGTTTGAAGTGTTTAATGTGTGAGACGAGATCGTTGGTGCCGACAGCTGCTTTATGTTGATTTTGCTGTATGTTATCAGCTAACTTTTTAATTTGTTTAGCCGATTCATTTTGTGCAATGACTACTTTTTCAATGTCACGTGCCGTTGTTGGCTCGTTCTGTTCTTTGGTTTTGAAGATTCTTTTGAGTATTGTCTTTTCAGATGATTTTTCAGACATGTTTGCTTGTTTAGTCGATTTAGTTAGGATTAAATTTAAAAAGCTGTGTTAGGTGTTTATGGAGATAAGAAGAGGTATATCTGAAACGAAACAAAAATTGCAATAATTACATAAATAATATTTGTTCGTTTGTAGATTCGGTTGTAAGTAGAAGGTACATGAGATCAATGTTTTAGCGTGTTGCAGTCGTATGTGAAGGCTGATTGTGACTGATATCGTCTGTGAGTAGGTATGTTAGCGTGTTCCACTCGTGTGTGGAAGCTGGTTGTGAATGACCTCATCTGTGTGAAGATGCTTGCATAATAAGATTGGTTGTAATGTGCCAAGATATGCGAGTCTACGAATGTTCACACGCGTTTTCATTGCGGTCTCAGTTAATTGTAGACGCATTTGAGTATTGGCACGTATAATTTGCTTTTTGAAAATGTTTTTGCATTGTGAAGATGGTTGAAAATAAAGGTGCGTTTTTCTTTTTTGTAGTACTTGTAATCCTTTGAAATGAAATGATTTTACGCAGGTTTTGTAGTGGTCTGTGCGTTTTTTGGATGAGTGTGCCTTTAGGTGGATAAGAAACGGATCAGTTTGTATGATAATGTATTTTGGTTTTGTGATTGTAAAAGCAAAGTAACTGAGTGAAGTTTTCACTTCATATTTGATTTTGACTCTTTGATCTTTGTTAACGTGTGTTTCAAAGATGATCGGTTCCAGGAGTTTATGTTCACTGTTGGAACTTGCGACCGTTGGTGATTCACATTCTTGTTCGGTGGTGGTTGTGGAACTTGTGTTGAAAATCTTGGTGTGATCTGAATTGGAGACCCATATGTCTTGGTTCAGCGGATGTTCGTCAGCTTTGTCCATTGAGAGGTTGTATGAAGATAATTTATATGCTGAAATTTTGGTTATTGTTTTCTGATGTCCTTATTAGATCAGATTTAGCTGTTTAAAGTTTTGTAAGAAAGGATGTTTCTGAAACAATTTAAAAATGCAATGATGATTTGAACAATCTTCCTTTAATTATGTGTTTGTACAGAAATTAGTCAGCGTTGCTGTGATGCGTCGAAGATTTGACACTATCATCGTGTATACATGATTATGTTCAAAACGTGACTGGTTGATCAATTGCTTGAATGCTTGCATTGTATTTGTGAGGAAAGTTCTTATATTCCGGTCGGATGTAAATGCACTTAACTGTGTTTTCGTAGTTTGTTGTGTTTGCGGGTTATAAGTCTGTTGTGTATGAGTTATTAGTTCTGTGGTGAAAGGATTAGTTTGTGGTTTTGCGTCTGTGGATGTGTGTTCTGTTGAGATGTGCATTGTAGATTCTTCTGCTGTGTATGAAGTTGGTTGTTTTGTTATTTTTTCGGTATAAGTCGTTGTCTGCAATGTTATTGAAGGGGGTGGCAAATGTGAGGGTAGGATTCTGATAATGGGTGTATTCTGAAGATAGCCATTTCGTATGCTGTGTTTGTATATTATGTTATTTTGTAAATCTGTTCTGTGTTGTATTTGTTGAAGAACAGTGATTGTTCGTTTTAGAGAATGAATTTGTTCTGCATATATTTGGAGTTGTTTGAATCGAGGAGTTATCTGGTAGTAGTTATGTCTGAAATCAAGTGTTTTAGAATTTGCTGCGTGAAAGGCTTTATTGTATTTCTGTATGTTCTGCTGTGTTTCGAGGTTATTTTTAGTATAGTAGGCAATTTCGGATTGGTGGAGAAACATTTCATCTTGTAGCAAAAGTTTATCAGTGATTGCTGTCTCTAGTTGTGTGTATGTGTGGTGCGTTTGTTGCCATAGTCTTATGAACTTGTTGATTTTTTTCTGTAATTGTTTACGGAGATATGGTATGTCGTATTGATACGTTTGTAGTGGGCCTGAGAGAGTTACAGGTAAACTTGTATCGTAAGTGTAGATGTCGTTTTTTATTAGTGATTTGAGTTTGAGTGAATGGGGATAATATTTCCCTTGTAATTCAGCTAATTTAGTGATATTCGCATGATCTGTATTGCATGTGTTGTGCTCATGATGTGGCCACGAATCCGGTAATTGATCATCAAATAGTTTCATGTGTTGTTCAATTGCACCGCATTGCGGTAGGCAATAAAACCGTGTGGGAGTTATTCCTTGTATGGGTTTCTCAGGTAATGGCCATGAGGTGGTGGGTAAATTGGATAATTTGACTCTTTCTTGAAGTGTTTTATGTGCACAATGATTGATGCATCCTCCTTTGTTGTACTGGTGCTTGTGATTAACTATGTAGGAGTAGGTTGTCGCTCGTGTTTTGATTGTTGGTGGCGTAAAAAGATCTTTATGATAAGTTAACAAACTTGTGGTGTGTGGTAAAAGCCACCAGATTTTAGGCAGGTGTTGTCGTCTGTGCGAAGTGCGTATTTGTAATTTAAAAGCTTTTTGGTTTATATATGGCCATTGAAATGTCATTGTTCGTTCATGCATGGTTGTGTTGGTGTACACTAAATTGGATTGTTTAATATTGCGTATTTTTGAAGTCGGAAAAGTTACTGTGTATGTTGTTGACGTTGGTTTTTGAACGCGTACAATTTTTTGTAAGATGCAAGGGGTTGTATACAATATCCGATTTTCTCCTTGAGGCTTGATAACTTCCTGTATTGCTGGTAGTTCGTGTTGTCCTATTGCACAATTGATGGTGCTTACTGGAAGTGTCGGATTGATCTCTTGTGACAATTTGAAGGATATATATGCGTATTTTTCGTAGAAGTAAGATAAGACTTTTGACATAAATAAAAATGTTTCTTGTGAGGAGTTTTGAGGCATGCTAACTGTATTCGTAGCTGAATTTGTTTGTGCAATGGTGATTTGGTGGTGTGATGGTGATTTTAAGTTTATCATTTGGAAATCTGCGTTCGGATAAAAATCGTCGTCGATAAAGGTCCATTGTCGAGGGGACCAATGAAAAACTCTATATGTGAAGCTGTTGCAAGTCGGGTTAACATTAATTGGTGGGTATATCGTTGTGTTGTTCTTATTTTCTGTATAAATTTTCCATGCGTGGGTGAGTTGTTTATGGAAATTCTGTAAATCTGATGGAATGTAAGGAAGTGGTGTTAGTTTTTCAATGTGTTGGTAATGTAAGTTATTTGATATATTGTATGTGATGAAACCCTCTTGTTGAAGGGTTGTAATCAATGACTCTAGGTTTGATGCATATGTTCGTTGAGTGGCATGGATTTGACTAAGCAGTAGAAAAACTATTAATAATTTTAAAGAGGTGTTCATTGTAACACTGTGTTCGTAATCAGGATTATATATTGTCTGTGCAAAAAATGAACGTTATGAAACTCTAGGTGTCGCAGTTGGTGTACTCTTTAAATAAACGTATGAGAGTGTGTTTAGTGCTAATATACTTGCTATTTAGGTTATGTATTAAATTGAAAATTTGACGTTGAAGTTTTGAAATGACGTATTGTAGTGTGGGTAGATGTGGACGAGAATGTTTGACATTAGGCCATGGCCATGGTACTGGATTATGTGTTTGGTTATTGTTATATTCTGCATATTGATTTATGCTTTTTGTTTGTTGTGTTTCTAGTGCTGATGATGTAGTTTGTGGAATTCTTGTAGAAAATTCCTGTGAAGATGTCAAAATCGGTGAGCTTAGAAACGTGCGTCTATTGGCTGTTGAAGAGGCAATTAAGAAAGCTGTTAGTGCTTGCAAAGGGTTTTCCCGTGTTGCATCGTATTTTAGTGGTGTGGTTGTAATGGAGTCACTGTTAATGATGTGTTGATATAAAATATGAGGTGGTAATTGTTGGTCATTTCGTAAGAGACGGATCGCTTTGTGTTGTAGGATCATGGCATACATTTCACGAAATGTTTTGTGTAGTGTTGGAATCACCGCTGACAAGTGATTAATTTCATATAGAAGTTGTGCATAAGCGTATTGAGCTTTAGAATGTGCTTGCGTGGTTGCGTAGTCTGTCCATATTTTGTGGTGAATGCGTTTTTCGATGTTCAATCGTGTTTCTTCACTGCTTTCGAATTGGTATGTTAATAAGTTGTGTTCAAGGTTTGACATGTGGGATTGTACATTGTTTCCTAGTAATCGAGAAAGTTGAGCTTTGTCATCAATTCGACGTTGCAAGTTAGCTTGTTTGACGTTATTGCCTTGATCATTGTTTGTTGCGAGTGATTTTTGTTTATACGAATAGATATGAGAGAGTAATGGCGGTTGTTGCTCATTCAAATTTTGGTGGTAATTAGAACGCTCATTTTGTATGGTGTGAAAGTTTGCTGTATAATTTTGACATGTTAAGATTTGTGCAATGTGTGGTGGTCTTTTCACTATCTGAAAAATTTTTAACAGTATTGTTTCTAAGTTTCCTAAATGTGGTTTAAAATATGCGTTTCGTGAATGTTTTTGATTAATTGTTTGTGAAGGTATGGGCCAAGAGGTAATGAAAGGTGTGTGTTCGTCAATATTTTGACGCAAGTAATTTATGCCTGGTTTCTTTACATAGAAACCTTCTGCATAGTAATGGCGCATGTTTTTTGCGTAGGAATAAGTGGTCTGAATTGTTTGTAAATATTCTGGTAAGAAAAAATTCTTGTGAAAGCCAAGGAGGCTATCTGATTGTTCCTGAATCCACCATATTCTTGGTAGATAAGTCAGTTTTTCACCTAATTCAATGTAGAGGGCAAAACCTTGGTCTGTGAGAATTGACCATTGAAAATCCAGTACATAATTATATCCTATTTGTTGTTCGTATTGCTGAATGTTTCTTACTTGTGGGACTTCATTACTGATTTTTGTTTTTGGAAATGTTGCGATGTATGTGTTAGAGTTTCTAAGTGTGTGTAATCTAACTAACCGATCTTCGTTGCAAGGGGTGTTAATTTCGTATTGTGTAGTTTGCGGTGTTAAAAGTACTTCTTGTATGAGTGGAAATTTCTTTGCAGATAGGTAGCATAATCCCCTAAATTCTCCAATTGTTTTGCTGAGATTAGTGAACAGTTTAAATTTTACAAAGGTGAAATGTTCGTAAAAATAAGCAACTATTCTTGAGATAAAGGTAATGGTGTCACCGGAATCAGCATAGTGTAAATTGTGTGGATCAGTATACCCATATTCGTTGTATATGACGTAGAGCGGTTTTTTTATAAGTTGTAGATAAATCATTTCAAAATCTTGTTCGCGTGCTATATGATTATGGGCAATAGTTGTCCATTCATCGGGTGACCATAAAATTTTTTTGAAGTAGTATGAATGATGATCGGGGCTAAATTGTGTTCTTTTTCCGGGTGTATTGTCAGTTATTAATGACGTGTATTTTTGCCAGTAGTTTGTTGTTTGTTTTTGAAAATTCTGAGTGTCACAAGCGAATGTGTTGAGGGGTTTGAACGGTATGGTTATGTTTTGTTGTGCATTTGCAGGTATTTGGTGTAAGTTTGATGTAAAGGCACGAATTTTTCTTTCAAGTTGGTGTAAGTTTGTTGAAAACTCTTGTGATAAAGTTTGCATTAATATCAAAATGAATATATAATATCGTAAGATTAAAAACATGAGAATGTTAAAATTAAGACACAAAATAGTTATTTCTAGAAACAAGATAGTATGTTTAAATTAGGGAAGCGGTAACGATTGATTATTGATAGTATGTAGAGATACTTGTGCATAAAATGGTTGATCTGATCGTATTGTTGGTCCTGCAAAAAAAAGGTTATAAGCTCCGTAGGCAAGTGCTGAGCAAACTGCTATTGCTCCGCCAAATAGAGCTGTAAGTTTGGCAGGATTCCAATATGTGGTCTGCTCTGGATCTATGTCTGGAATGGTGAAGCGATGTTCATAGTCTCTGTCTCCTAGAACGAGGAGACGGTTCCAAGAATAGATTTTATCTTTCACAAGTTTGTGTTCATAAATGACATCTTTTTTAAAATTTCGGAAGTTGCTAATAGTCTTTAAAAATCTTCGTGTTTTCCAAATGAGTAATGCTTTTTGTAGGAGATTTTGACGTATGAAATGAATTTTCCATAGTCTTTTTGCATAAAGCGTTATGAGTTGCTGACTAGTGAAGAGTTCATTTGCTGCAATTTGTTGGTTAGCTTGTGTGTTGAGTGTGCTTAAGTTTTTACTTTGCTTCAATTGCATTTCTTGCGCATAGTAATGTAAGTTGAACGTTGCAAATTGCTTATTTATTTGTGCGTGATGCAGTTTTGTTGTGTATTCGTTGTATGCGGGTGTAAAATTTTTATATAAATGAAGAATTTGGTCTAAATAGGGACTTTGCTCTAATGATGAGGTTTGATTTGGATGTGAGTGATTGTCGAGTTCTGCTGACCATGAAAACCAGGTATGATTTATCATGGTGTAGTTAGTTAAGTTTTGTTCTAAGCTTGTGTATGATTGTACAGGGTTATTTGGGTCTGGTAGTTTTGTGCAAAATTCTTTGGAGTTGGGGGGTGGTAAAATGTTTAATAGTTCTATTTCATGTGCTCCAAAAGGGGTACAGATTTTTGTGTAAGGCTGTGCTTGCACATTGATTATGTTGGGCATAGCGGTACTGATGATTATTATGAGCAGGAAGTTTTGTCGTTATCGCTGCAGGGTAGGTGCTGGAAATTAGAGGTCGCGTAAAATTTGAATTATAAATGAACTCTAGACCATGTTGGTAGGTTATTGTGGTGTGACGTGGGCGAAGAGCTGGGGGTGCAAATAGAAATTTGTGATCTACTAAATGTGAATTTGCCGATGGTAAAATTCGTATTAGATTTTGTGGTCTTTGGCGTGGTGACCCAGTAATGATGGTTAATTCAAACCATGGTGTGGGGTTCATGGACGGGTGAGTGGCTTCTCGTTTGTAGTACAATCGATTCGGTTCTGCATTGCGAGGGGCAATGGGAGTTAATTTTCCTCCAGGAAATGTTACATGAAAAGTGTTAAAGGCTGTTTTTCTTATTGTTGTGATTGCAGTGAGGTCACACTCATGTATAGTAGTTGCATCTATATTTTCAGTGGTATCACTGTACTGCACATGCGTTATGTTTGGTAAATCAGTTAGTTTAACGTAGCATGGTTGTGTTCTTAAGGCGGAGTCGGGTGCAGTGGGTATTGTTCTGAGGGAATATCGTATAGATATATGGCGTTCATAAAAGGAGGCTATTATGTAGAAAATGTATATGAACACGTCAGCGTCTCTTGGGAAAATTAATTGTGTGATTTTGCTATGGTTCTCGTTTGGGATGTTTTTTACTTGATGTGGTGTTCCATAATCTAGTGAGAGGTGAAGAATTGCCTGAGGAAATTCATATGGTGAAAGAGTTGAAGGTCCTTGCAAGTCACGGTTTTGTTGAGAAAAGGTGAAACATCGATTTTCTGGGGACTGATAGGAAGGTTTAAGTAAAAATGTGGGGTTATGTCTATGTTTATGAAGAAAGGTTTCGTGTTTTAAGTTTATGTAAAAATCTTGTTGATTGCAAGGTTGATTATAAATGCTTGGAAGGTGGTGTACATGCATTTTTTGTTCTTCTTCAGGTACTGAAATGATGAGATGTTTGCTCTTGATTAACGATGCAAATGCCGATTGTAAGTCCGTAGAACAGCTTCTACGGTGTCGGTTTAAACTGTTTATTGGCACTAAGCAAAGCATTAGTAAATATAAAGTTTTCATTTTGTTAGGGTAAAAGGGATTGTCTGTAAAAATTGCATGAGAAATATGGTTAAATTTCTGTAGGGATCCATTTATGTTATTAGATTTGCACATTTATTTTATTTAGTAAAATTTGGGTTAACAGAGGATCGTTAATTGCGTATTGTGAAGTGCTGAAATATTTTCGTGCATGATAAATTAGTTTTACACTAGTGTTGATGACGTGGTTGAAAAGGTTGATAAGTTTATTTAAGAATGGGTGCACTGGGGGTGTGTTGATCGGAAGTGAGTTGCTGATAGTATATGGGCGATCTATAATTTTAAGTCTGCTCCGTGAGTAAACTGTGTTGCCTTTGAATTGATGTTCATATATTTCAGTGGGGTTAAAACGTTTATTCTGCTTTGCCAATGTTGTGAATTTGCGAAGATGCAAATGTGTATTTATTTTATGAAGTATGATTTGTCTTTTTGAGTGGATTTGCCATAGTTTGGTAGCAAGCTTTTCTATAACTTGTGTATGTGCGGTTTTTTGCTGTAATGTTTCATTTATAGATTTTGAAATGTTGTTTTTTACAAGTTCTCCGTCTGAGTTATGTAAAATATGTTTTAATAATTCAAGGCGAAATTGATCAAAGTGTCTGATCATGCGAGTTTTCTGTAGTTTTTGAAAAAGTTTAGAATTTTTCTTAGATAAATTATCATTTCTTATATAAAGTTTATTTAAGTTTTGTTGGTAATGATGATTAGTTAACGATTGATTGTGGTGTTGTATTGCAGGATAATTCCAGGTCCAGAATAGCGGCACGCTTTTTACTGTGAAGTCAATGATTTTTGCTTCTAATTCAGCATATGATCTACGTGGATTAGTGACATCAGGTAGAACTTGACAAATTTCACTTTTGTCCGTAGGCGGTAGAGTTTTTAGTAGTAAGATTTCTAAAGGGCCATAAGGAAAGATAATATTATTTATCGCAGCGTCATCACAGCGACTATATGAATAGCTTGTCCAGTTAACATTATTAGGACTCTGTTGTTGTGTCATCATGGGAAAGCTGACTGTGTGCGGAGCGCCCATATGGTGGTGATGAAATTGAATACCATTATGATATTCAAAAACAGTGGTTAAATATTGTGGTCGTAAAACTTGTGGTGTGAAAAGATATTTATGGTCTAGAAGATGTGAATGTTTCCAGGGTAATATAAATACATCATTTGGTTCTGCTCGTAATTTCAATCCAAGTTGTATCTTCAGAATGAGCCAAGGCGAAGACGCGTTTGTTAATGACTCTGAAGTTTGTAACGAGTAACGTTGAAAGTAAATTCTGTCATTTTTCGCATTTTGAGGAACGATTGGTATAAGATTTTCTCCTGAAAATCCTATTAACATTATGTTTTGCGGCAATCGGTTTATAGAAATCATTTGATCAATGTCACAGTTAAAAATGTTGTTTTGGTCTATAGAACGAGTGGTTGATATGCCATATTGAACACTGTTTATCCGCGGTAACATAGCGAGTTCTACATGACAATACTGATTTTGGATAAATTTTTGAGGTGGTAAAGGGGCAGAGAATAACTGAAATTTTATACTTTCATGCCGTTCAAAAAATGAACTTAGTATATAAAAGATGAACGTGATTGCGTCTGCATTACTTGTTTTAGAAATTATCCGCGATGGATGATTTTCCCATCCTGCTATTCTATATTCCTTTTTTCTTAAAATGGGGTGGTAAAACTGTAATGCTGAATTGGGAATACTATTTTGATTTCGGTGAAATAAATTGTTTTGGGCTGATAAATCAACGTGAAAGCGACTGGTTACAAAACATCTTTCTTCTGGCGTTTGAAAAAAGGGTTGCAATAAAAAATTTGGTTTATGTAAGCGTTTGTGCCAGTGGCTACTCATGCTTAGATGTCTAAAAAAACTTTGTTGATTGCATGGTTGCTCTTGCAAATCCGATAATTTCGTTTCTATGATCATTCGCTTATGGGGAGGAGTAATAATGATTGACTGATTTTGTCTCTCAAAGTTTCGAAGTTTTTCCGTCGTTTCACCAGAAATGTTTGGATTTTGAAAAACAGAGTTTAAGTTAATCGTTAGTAAAGCGTTTAATATAAAGTTATTCATGCTTTAGGGTAAGCGTTGTTAGACACGTTGTCTCTATTTTAAGCTTGATCTGCAAAATAGAAGGGTTGAATGTTTAAAAAACGCCCTGAAAAGAAAGGTGTTTCTCTTATCAGCTGCTTTTTAATATAAACAAGAAGTCATTGCATTGTCTTTTGTATTAGCTCATATTAGAAGAGAGCAATAGCAAAGAAAGGCAATGTCACTGTTTATTAAAAGTCTACAGATAGATATAGGTTGTCTTTAATACTGGAATAAATCATGCACAAATAAACAAAAAATGATACAGTTTTTAGTATTCTGAGTAATAAGTAACCAACGAAGCCTTTTC
>Ga0210059_1004589_pt1 | contig 22319 bp, 14 predicted proteins | sample Ectturendosymbi2_FD_188042 | JGI IMG/M metagenome (GOLD analysis project Ga0210059, IMG submission 188042) | Ecteinascidia turbinata endosymbiont from Florida, USA - Sample 2 (SPAdes) (version 2) | ecosystem: Host-associated > Tunicates > Ascidians > Unclassified | place: Key West, Florida...
CGTTATTGCTGCTTGCTTTCTTCACCTATGTACTTGCCTCACCTGCTCATCTGTACATGCCTCATCTCTTCACCCGTTGCTTGCCCACCATCATCTGTGTTATGTTGATGTTTACTGCGTTTCGTGACTGACGTTTTTTCGTGTTTGCCACGTTTTTTCTCCAATGTTTTGATGTGCTTGCTTGTTTATTTGAACTCTTTTTCACTTTCTTTTCTGGCCATTTTTGTTGTGAACGTGGTGTTTTGAACGGTCTGTTATGAACAGGTCTGTTTTGAATAGGAACCATTTTCTTTGAAGCATTGTTATGTTTTTATGAGTCACGAGTTTTAAACTGTTTACTGTAATTGGGTTCAGCGCAAAAGCCCCCTCATACTGATGGTGGTGGCAATTGCATATGTTGCAACAATTTTGATCTCAAAAATAAAAATGTAAATTATAGGAAATGATTCTGAAGTTTTCTGGATGAGTGGAAAGCTTAATTAATATAATGCACCTCCAGATATAGATGGAAGGATTAAGATGAACCCCGCTTTTAACTTCAGGTGTCACAGAGCTAGCTTATATTGATCTGCCAAAAGCTGAGAATAAAACTGTGGAATGTTTGCCAAACAGCTAAAAAAAATCCTACACAGAATCTGGCGTTGAAATCTACAACTTTTTGGTCCAGTAGATGGAGTTGGGAGTCAATAAATTTTATCGAATGAGCTTTGCCTACATGACAGCACAACAATATAGTAAGCCATTAGCTGTAAATCCAACAAAGATTGACTGGCTATCAGAAATATACTACAAAAACAATTAACCCATTAGCAATATCGACAAAAATTTCCTCACTGGTTGTAACAGAAAACTATTGTAAATGGAATAGAAACATATCGGCCTCAAACCTTTCCTTTCTGGTATGACTGCGTGTGGCATGCATATCAAAACGATTCTTCGTGTGACATCACAAAACTACTTACTCCCCCCCTCCCCCTTGTCACAAATCTGGTGACCCCCTCCCCACCGTTAGGGTGCGACGTCATTAATTTTATGGGCGACCCCAAATTCTGAAATTGGTGATTAATTTTGTTAACCCTCAGCCCTGTAACCATAAAAAACCCTAACCCCAAGCCCCAACCCTAAACACTAGCACTAGCCTCGAACACTAACACTAAACCCTAACCTTGTATGCTAAACCAAAACCTTAACCCTAATCCAAAACCCTAACCCTAAATATGAATCTGGTTTTCAAAAGTTTTTAAGAAAAAAGGCCTCCATCGAATGTCCTCCCAAAAATACTGACAAAACGTACAATCTTACGTCATGACATTAAGAGTGTCTGCTGCGCAATTATAAACCGATACAATCAAGGTCAGGTTTGAACTGACCACCAACACAGCAGGAATAGTCACTTCCCACTTGACCATGTTCATCGTGGTGGGATTGTCTCGAACTCAGTCTCACATGTAGCACAAAACCAGATGCAGCTCTTTAGTCCTTCAAAAGAAAAAATCAGATAGTTTGACATTTTTATTGATTTCGGCCGGAAGGCTCACAAGACATGGCTAGCGCACATATAAAACAAAGAAAGATACTTGTGAAACTTCAACACAATCGAGGCAATTATATGCACGCCCCAACACACACTGTCAATATCATCGGGAACGCAATTAAACAATTCTGATTTTTATTGTGAAACTGTTCCGTGTAACGTGAACTTAACTCGTAGACACAGCTGGGCAGTTGCGAGCTAACTTTCCAGTAGCGATAGCGCTGCTCTTTTTTTAAAAAAAGAAGATTTGCGGCAGTAACCGAAGTGAGCTATCACCATTTTACCGCTACTGCCATAAGCATACGCAAGATATGAGCGGACTGTGAAATTTTGCAATCCAAGTCCAGTCCTGATCCGATAAAATTGAATCCGATCCAGACCTGGCCGCAAAATTTTTAAAAATCACCAGTCCGATCTAATCCTGCTCCGCTGAAGTAAAATCATGTATTTTTATTTTGCCTCATGAGGCAAAAGAACTCGAGCTATTTTGCCTTTAGTCAAATACGATTGGTTGAAGGCAAAATAGACACAGCCTTTTGGCATTACAAAATTTAACAAAGTGTCCATTTGGCATAAGAAGGAAAAGCACTGCTGGAGTTATTTTGTCATAAGGAGAATTCGATTGCTTGGATTGATCAAGTGACATGGTCGATATACTTGTGATCAGCATAAGATCCTTGTTACATGACCTGAAACACTAAATAAAACCAAACCCAAATCGAAAACCTAAACCCCAAACCTCCTAAGCCGAAAACATAACCCAAAACATAAAAACCCAAAACCTAAACCTAAAAGTTGAACCAAAAACTTAAACTGGAAACCTAATGCGTAAACCTAAACGCTCCAGGAAAACCCTAAACTGTAACTTAAACATACACCCTAAATGTAAACCCCAAACTTTTTGAAAAAGTACAATAAAAGCCCTCCTATCAAAGATGTAACCTCTACAAGCTAAGACAATGGAAATAGTGAAAGAAGAACCAAGGAACAATTGCACAGCAGATACAGACACTACCCACTCAACGATGTACACGTTGCTACTAGAATAGAACTCAACGTTATATGTGAACAAAGGTGGATACAGTTCGATTTGCAAAACAGTCCCAGCAGAGTTTTGCATTTGATGGCAAAATCTAAACTACTATTTAGCAAACCTGTGAAATTGGATCACAACCAAAACTTTTGATATTTTCATAATATTTACATTAAAACAACAAAATTTTTCTCAGTTCGATCCAGTCTTGATCTGCCAATTTTCAAAAAAATTGCAGTCCGATCCAGTCCTGATCTGGCCAAGATTGGCTTCAGTCCTGATCCAGTCCGATCAAGTTCTGATCCATGCTCATCTCTGGCGTACAGCATGAAGATGCGGTGGCATCCCCAAACCTTAAAAATTGGCCATTATTTGGGCAAAAATTTTGAAGATTTGGGCAAATCATACAGCTACATTCACATTTAACTGAGTCAGTGTCTATGTTGCCATAGTTCATGTTCGTAGATAACAAAGATGCATCTCCCTACATACCTTTGGGTAACAAGAAGAATTACCCCAAATACTCTGAAGTTACCCTCCATGGGGTTCTCGCAAATGAGGTGAAAACTTTTGGTTTTGAGTAAATACCATGCAATACCTCACCAGTTTTGGGCAAAGGTAAAAGTTGCCTTTGATTTTGAGGTGCTTTTTGTAAATTACCCCAATTCTGAAAAAATAACTCACTTTTTTTACAATGTATCAATGGCAAAATCTTTGTTGAGACTATTTTGCCATTATTTTTTGCCTCTAATGGCAAAATAGACACTGTCTGATGGCAAAATAATCGTTTACTCTAAGTGAACTGGAATCATTTGGTAATTCCAACAACCTTCATCAAATTTAGTCCAATTAAAAATGTGTCATTCAAGTTTTGGGTAAAATTATAAACAATTGGGAAAATTAGGAGCATTTGAGTGTGGTCCAACAGCTTCAATTATATCTGAGCAAATGAGAAAATCTTTATACAAATTAGGGTGAAAGTATAAACATTTGCATAAACTAGAAACATTTCGGTAACGTCCATTAGCCAAATAAAATTTGGCAATTTGTAACAGCTTCATTCAATTGTGGGTAACTTCAAACAGTCATAAGCAATGTTGGGTTATGTAGAAAAGCTCCATTGAAATTCGAATACATTTAAAAACATCTAAGTCAACTATAAGAGCTTTAATCAAATTTAGTTAAAATTAGAACCATTTAGGTAAGTTTCAACAACCTCAATACAATTTGAACAAACTAGAACAACTTCATTCAAGTTTGTATGAAATTAGAAACATTTCCATGCATTGGAAAATTTGGGTAAATTAAATTCAAACACACTAAATCATCTTTCAACAAACAGCAAGCGCTCCATTCAAATTTGGGCCAAGTGGAACACCATCATTCAAATTTGGGTAGCTTCAAACAACTTAATTTGGGGAATATACAAGAACTTCATTGAAATTAGGATGCAATCAGAAACATTTGGTTGAATTCCCACAGTCTCAATCGAATTTGGGTAATTGAAACAGTTTCATTAAAAATTGGATACTATTGGAAAGATATGGGTAAAGTAGAAGAGGTTCTTTCAGATTTGCCTGTTATAAATATTTGGTTAAATTTCAACAGCCCCAATCAAATTTGGGTTAATGGAAACAAACCACTCCAAATTTGGATAGACTTTGAAATATTGCAAAATTATGAACATGTAGTGGTAAGCCACCATTCTTACTAACCCTAACGTTTGTGAACATCAAATTGATGATGCTGGTAAGTGTTTTTCAGCTATAACAACATAAGTGTAGCAGTAAATGATGTCAGTTGATACAGTGAAGTTTTCATGTTTCAGGTTTGTTTTATGCTGTGAAGTTTTCAAGACTCCATTTGTTGCTGTTATACTTTTCTAGGCCTACAATGTAGGTTTGTTTTAATACTGTCAAGTCATCATGGTTGGAGGTAGTACTTTCTCAATGTGCAGCTGCAAATTGTTTTGTGGTAATAATGTGGTGTAGCTGTGATATCATACTGCAAAATTTTCGTGTTTCAAATTTGTTGATGTTGTGAGTTTTACAAGGGTGAATCTGCTGCTGACAAATATTCAAAAATACAATTAACCAAGTAACTGCAGTTGCAATATTTTGTGTGATAGTATTGTAACTGTGATTTCATGCTGTTTAGGTTCTCATATTTTCCATTTGTTTCATGCAATGAATTTCACATGTTGCATCCTGCTTCATTTTAATGTGTCAATTTTATGCTGTTTCGTGAACTGGGGCAACTGTACTACCTATTGCACTGCATAATTCATTACTTCAGTCCAGTGAAACAGTGCTAGTTTTATAGAATATTCTTGTTGAAGTTATTTATTATTGGAAATTTGCTTTTGTACACATGTTTTGATAGTTGATCATATAAACGGCAGTTTTGATGTCTGAATCAGTTCCATATTGCTATTTGTTCTTAGCATGTTCAAACTCAGGGTTGAGAAATCTGTCAGTTTGCAGTTCATCCACGAGATGGAGATATCAACATCAATGAACTTGAACGCCAATACGCTTCCGCCTTGAATTTGATTTGTACATGAAAATTTTCAGGAGTGCGACTCACCGCACAAATTGATTTGTTACCGAGATTTGACGATTGGTAATTAGACATGCAGACACATTGATTTGCTTACAATGGAACGTTTTAGTCTCAACATTAAGACTTTCTGTTTATACGATATTTGGGAAAACAAGATCAAATTTGGGCAAAAAGTTTTTGCATCCCCAAAAGTAGGCACTCCTGTACACCTATGGCTACCGCTATTCGCTACTTTGGCTTGAGTGGTGGCCAAAGGAAAAAGTTATCAAGAGCTCTTCTGTCAACACACGTTGATAGCAACTGCTCTTCTCACTGTTTTGCGCTGATTTTGGATTATTTGCTTGCGGTAAGCTAGCAGTCTTAGAAAAGAATCAGCTCAGGTTGCTTTTCACCTGATCGATAGGTTCCACGTTAGTTCGGTAAAAACTCAGCATCAGCGGCAAACTTCAAGCAGTTGGGGCTTCAAAGCATTGGCCACTGCTGCCGGTAAAGCTGCGTATGACTGAATTGAATGCTTGGAAAACTGTGGCACTGGGTTCAACATTTCGCTGCATGTATAACTGCGGTTTTTGTTTTGAATTTATGTCAGTATGACTGTTTTTGTAGCTTGGTTCCACTTCAGTATATTTGGCTGCATGCATAACTCGAAGCAAACTTATGAATCTGTCTTCAAGACAGTGACGTAGCCATGGGGGAAGCGGAGGCATCTGCCCCGGGCGCAGCATTTTCAGGGCGTAAACTGAGGTTGGAATGTCACATAAAATTACGAAATGTCAAATGTCAGCGAGTGCTAATAATTACGATTTACAAAATGTCGAATGCCACTCGCTGCTAACCAATTGCAAAATCTCATCTAGATCGCCCCAAGGTTCGCAAAGAAAGCAACTAGGAACATTGGTGACGTTTTAAGGCGTCGTTTGTGTCTCCAGCAACCATCGCCGGCATGTGGTATGACTCACGGATGCGTCACAATGCTTTCAGATAGCCAGGGTTGCGAAGTTTTCCACTTCGTTCTCATTCCATAGTTGCGTCACAATGGACGGGAATCCAGCATTCACAGTGCATACAGCTACACATGCTTTTAGAGCAGCGATAAACTTGTTACGACAACAGATCTGATGTTCAGGAAATTATTGATCTTTGATGGTTTGACAAACTTTATACTGAAATGGATTTGATATGGTTCTGAAGGTAATTATGATGATTTTTATTTGTGGGATCTTTAAATAAATCCTGACTACTTTTGCCAAATTCTAATCGCAAATGGGCAGCAGCATTGAGTATAGTAGTTATAATTGCGTACTTTTCAGTTACTCCCAGGCACAATGGAGAGCGGGGGCATTGCTTCCCCTGTTCTTTCAAAAGGGAAGCAACGGGGGCGTAGGTAACTTTTCAAAACAGTATCATAGGGAATTTCATGGTTAACAAAATCTATTTGAAACAAATTTATTGCAGCTATTCACGCACCCACAACATTCAGAATAGTTTTCTACGCTTTCTGTTATTCCTTTTGAGGTCAGCATTGTTGTTGAACAGAAACAAACGTACTGGTGAAGAATTTTTTGTTTTTTACAAGTTTGCCTTTTCCGCAATACTTCTACTGTCCCCCTGACCTACCGCTGCTACTTGTGTTTTATCTAATTCCACGTATAAACTAAGCATCTACACAGACATGATTGCCGATAAGTCAGGTCACAAAATTGCTGAAAAAACCTATTGCAGAGAATCACTGGCGTTAGATATTTTCTAGATTAAAATATGTGACACATTTAAATCATATCAGGTTTTTGACAGAGTAGTGGATATATTATCAGCAGAAAAAGCAAGAAAACTTTGTCCTTTTGGAAGTAGATAATTGCAAGTAAAGCGTTCGTTTGCAGTGTTTCTTGTATTTTATGCTGTCACGGACGGGCTGGGTGGGAGCACCTGACCTGAGTTTGTCCCCAGGCGCGCAAAACCCGAGGTATGCCACTGCTTGAAGTGTCGTTTGATTTTTGCAAAGTGCTTTCACATCTTTTGCTGCAAGTTGTTACTGTAGATAGAAATGCTGTTTGAAATCTACGTAGTCGTATTTAATTTCATTCAAACCAGCACGGAAAAATTATTGTAACTAACCTTTGTAATGAAATGTTGCTGTCCTGCTACATCACACGTTATTTTTCTTACTGGCTTCACAGCGGTTCTTTCTCATTGCAGTTAAATCTGGGGAAAGGTTGTTTTTGTGAGCGTGGTCTCAGTGGTCTTCACAGCGCCGGATTTAGATGGTGGGGGGCCCAGGCATGGTGGGTGACCTCATGTGCGGATACAAAATGTTAGGTAGGGAATGATGGATGAAGTCACCAGTATTTCCACATATCATTAATATTTATGACATAATCTTGTAACGTCACATTTGGTAACTCAACTCTTACAAAACTTTATGATGAAACATGGTATTTAACAATAATTAGTGATTTGTGAAACTGTTGCAAAACCAGTCACTAGAAGCATCGCATCTTCTTTTCTTTAATATTTGCTTGAAAAAAGTTTTGAACATTTTTTGGAAAAGCTTTCTGGACGATCCAACATTTTCATCATCTCTAAACGCCAGTCCTCGCTCAGCCATAAATTTTACAACAGAAACCAAACGTTGCAGGCAGAGGCGGCTTCTGATATTGTTTGCACTGATTGACTTGACTGGCTAGTTCTGTGTCAATTCTTCATACTGACTAACAGTGGTGGGTTTAGAGTTGGGAAGGGGCCGAGGCAAGACTAAAAAGGGAGGCCTTCTGATGGCGTCATCTTACTTAGCCAATCGTGATAATCACTTTTGATTTGCCTAGGATACAGACACCCAAGGGTATGTTCCTGAGGCTACGGCACAACTGAAATAGCAGAAGGAGAAAATACAAAAGGGTGTTCATGATACACAACTTTGAAAACACTGAAAATTGGGAAGAAAAGGCTGGCAATGCATAAACGTTAGGCAATAGCAAGTTCGCATCGCCCCTACTTCCTTAGTTTCGCGCTCCATTTCTCTGCATTCACCATCAATAAACTACAAAGTTTATCCCTTTAAAAGTTTCACATCTTCCCCTTTGAAAAAATGCTTGGCAGTTGGTTTCCTGAAGTTGTTTACATTCATGTTTTTGTGGGATTGTTTTAAATTTTATTATTTCAACTGCAAGAACATAACATACAAAAGCATCCAATTAGAGACTTGTTTTGTAAAGTTTTGAGGCTGGATGAGTCAAAGCTGCCCTCATATTGCATTGACACTGGTTGTTTGAAAAATGTGCAAAAGTAGGAAATAATCCATCATGTACCTTATCGAAAACATTTCTACTACAGCAAGTAGCCTACACAAGTGTATAAATCTGTGTAAGAAAAACGGTTCAAGTTACATTGGCTAAGAGCTGGCAAAAGAGCGTAAACATCACCTGTCAAGCCTGCCTTCGACCAACCATTTACTAGTCAAGCTTCAAATAACCTGTGACTTCAAGCATAGGCTAAATCAAACCACCTAAAATATCTGTAAAAAAATGAGTATTCATAATACTCAAAAATTGCCATTTCTGCTACGTGATAAGAAGCATGAATGTAGACTTGCTTATTAACAGTTTTTGTAGCGCAAAACCAATAATGCACAATTACTTTGTGAACAAAGAAGAAAATTTCCTATAAATTAAAAGATGTAGTGTGGTCCCTGCTATAACAATTGCATGTTGTTTTGTTTTCTGATGGACATGTTCACTAAGATACAGTTTTCATAAAATTATCAATATAGCAAATACTTCAATATCTAAAAGTCATCATTTGGTATAAAATATTACGATTTGGTATAAAAAGTTATTATTTGGTACAAGTAGACCTATTTGCTCTTATTTGATAAGGTCTTTTCAGAACTTTGTGGAAGAAATTTTAACCGATATTCTACAATTTTTTAGATATAGAAGTTGGTTTGAAGCTTTTCTTTATTTGCTCATTGAAGATGGTGGTGGGTCGCTTTGAAAGGACGGTATTTACACATTACAGTTGCTGTTGGGGGCCTATGACAGCATAGTAGCCTACGTGCACATTGCAATTGCTGTTTGGGTCCCCTTTGAAAGCATATTACTTACACATTACAGTTGCTGTTGGTGGCCACTCTGAAAGAAAGGTACCCTCACATTGAAGCTGCTTCTGGGGGTCCCTTTGAAAGCAAGGCAGTTGCACATTACAGTTCCTGTTGGGGGCCCTTTTGAAAGCAAGGTACTAAACATTAGAATTGTTGCCGGAGGCCCCTTTGAAAGTAAGGTACTTACACATTACAATTGCTGTTGGGGGCTCTTTGCAAGCAGAGTACTTACACATTTCAGTGGCTGTTCGGGGCCCCTTTGAAAGCAGATTACCTTCAAATTGCAGTTGCTGCTGGGGCCACTTTGAAAGCAAAGTACCTAAACATTACAGTTTCTGTAGGGGGGCCTTTGAAAGTAGAGTAGTTACACATTGCAGTTTCTTTTATGGGCCCCTTCAATGAAGTTTAAAAGCAGAGTATTTACACAATTTAGTGGCTGTTGGGGCCCCTTTGAAAGCAAATTACCTTCAAATTGCAGTTTCTGTTGGGGTCCCTTTCAAAGAAAAATATCTGCACATTACGCTGGCTGTAGGGGGCCCTTTTGAAAGCCGAGTACTTACTTATGATCTGCTTTGTAGTAAATCATATGAGTGAGTAACAAGTTTTTCATCAAAAATCAGGAAAATTTGCGTGCGTATCACCTCAAGGGGGGGCCCCCAAAAAGAGGGGGCCCGAGGCAAGTGCCTCGCTCGCCTCCCCTTAAACACACCACTGCTGATTAATCACATCTGCGACTAAATGTAATCGTGGCATCTGTATGTTCCATTGAATGCTCGTGGCTCCTCAGGCGCTCAAGACATGCTTCCAGTCGAAGATTCCTTTTCTAACAAGGAAATGCGCACATTTAGTCGTATCCGCACACATCAGTCTACAAGTGAAACAAAGTTAACACAAGTTTGTGTAGGAGAAAAACAAAGCCAGCTTCTGTCAACTACTGCGCCATTGTGGTTCAAGCGATGAATAAGACTTGTGGTACATTTCCGTGACAAGCTTCTGTCTTTTCTGTGTTGTGGAACATCATGATTTAAAAATGACTTTTCATCACAATGTTAAAAAGAACCTGTTTCGTATTTCAACTAATATTCCCACATTTTTCCTGGTATATTGGGTGGCCAGAAGGCTCAGAGACCGATATCGTTGCGTCCAGTGATAGTTTCAGCCAGTGTTTTTTAAGCCGTTTTTGGGTGTCAATATGACACACTAAAATTTTGCAATGACACACTGAATTCTGAAGCCTAGATATGCTTTTGCCTTTTATTGAAGCAAAAAATTTTTAAGGAAAGCATGCTTTCCTGCACGTGGCTGTTGTAACAGACGGCTGCAATGTTGTAGGCTGACACATTTTTCTGGTGCAGAAGGCGGAAGCGAAACTTGTCAACTTGGTGTCTTTGCATTGTCACACAATGCGCACCGCTTCGGCCTCTTGCTATACTGCCACAGATTTGTACAGTATGGTGTACGAAACTGCGAAAGCACTTCAATGCACTTATGGAAGTGTTTTACTGTTTCACCGTTGGGAACGGCTTGCCTGGCCATGCATCAGACTACAATCAAAACATAAAGTCGGTATTTGCAACGCGCATTGCAAAACAAGATGTTTGGCGAGTGAGGCCATAGTGAGAGCTAGGAGTGAGATTTTGGCATTTTAGGCCGTACTGAAGCAGCTGCCAGATAATAAAAATGATGCGATGTGCGTTGTTTTATTGCGACTTATGAAAACAAAAAATTTCAACATGGTGCTTTCCGTTTGTCAACACTGGCACTTCACCTGACAGAACTGAGCAAATTTTTTCAGGCGGGATGTTTTGACTTTGCACAGGTGAAATCTTCCGTGGAACTGTGCATCAATAAGCTTCTGATGCTGCTGCTAAATCCGAGGTTAAAGCTAATTGCGAAAAGTTTGATAGTGAATTAAGGGAACTTGGAACGCTGGATGGTTTGGTTGACTCGTGTGTGTCAAGTGGCATGTCGTTTTGAAAGGATGCCGAAATATTAGCAAACTGATCATCCCCACACACAAAAATGGAGACATGAGTGAATGAACCAATTACTGCGGCATCTCTTTGCTAAGCCTACCAGGAAGAGTGCATGCCAAGATGCTGCGAAAATAATTGAATCAAAGCTTGATGATACTGTGGCATTCAGGTTTGCCTTTTAGGACAATTCCGTGAGAGCACTGGTTAATTTAATAGAAATGTGTCCAAGGCACGCCCAAATTAACATTTACAATTAGGAAACTGAGACCCGCCTGGTATTGCTCGACTTTACACTCAGTTTAACATCAAAAATATTTGTATTCACTCATGGTTTTATTGTTGGAACGATAAGCACTGCGCTATTAATCTCAAACGTATCAGAGTGGTATTCGAAAACAACAGGGGTTTATGCCAGTAATAATAAATTAAAGCACATAACAGAAGTTGCTGTGAACATCAGGGGTTAATACGAGTTCAGCTCTTTCATGGAGGAAGAGAGTAGCCCGAATTATCATATGGTAGGGGCGTACAAGATACTAGGCCATAAATGTCTTTTGGGAGGTCTAGTCCAATGATAAACTTACATAGACTAACCATTTCAGCTAGCTAAGCTTGGTAAGCCTTCTGCTTAACTTGTTGCTTCTCCACAGATGGTCAGAAGGAAGTTTGACAGAACCTAGCAAAAACTCAAGGATTTATGAATTTTGTCACGCATTTTCATTGGTCGATTCTATCACGTGACAAAGCGCTGCGCGGCGCGGTCCGCTCGCGACTCAAGTGGTCACGCGTTCGACGCATGATTACGTCGAATCCAAAAATCGAGGTTACGCATCAGCGCGTATCGTTTTTGTCCGTGTAGATCGGGAATATTTTGGATAATTTCGTATGAGATATTACTGCAAATGATTTCTATAATGTTGTGGATTACTTTCTTCCTGGGTGTGACTTGCAATACATGTGGAGTATAGGTATACAATGGTTCATATATATACACAATACAACGTCCTTGTAAACCAAGCGTCTTTAATTGTTACTTTGTTCCAACTTCACTCTTCTGGAATTCAGTCCATTCGGTGATGCGACTTTTAACGTTCTAATGCTTCTGCTTTGTCTTTACTATTCAATGATATCATCGACGAACTTCCAGGTTGCTTTCTGAACTTGTTTTTAAGGTCTTCCTTTCTTTGTATTTCAGAGTCACAAGACGTTTCATGTTGAGGATGCAACGCGAACTCAACAATACCTAGTGCGTTTTTTGTCGCGGCGGTAGCACTGCAAAAGAAATTTCCACTCTTCAGGAAATTTTCAAGAAATCATGGGAGCATGCCAAAGACGTATATACATGTTTTGTCGATCTGGGGAAAGCATATATATGGCCAGGTTCCTCCTAAAAAGCTTTGGGGGTGTTGTGGAAGTGCGGTGTTAACGGGTGCTTCTTGCTGGCCGTCAAGTAATTGTATTCTAGTTCAGAAAATTGGGTCTCTGTCGACGGAGTTAAATCACAGCCGTTCAACGTTGTGTTGGACTCCGACAATGGTTTGTGCTGTCACCACTCCTCTTCATAGTTTATGTCAGGGTTCTCCACACTACGGCCCGCTGGCAAAATCCGACCTGTGAAGCTATTTCACCCGGCACCAAAACAAATTTTGCAAATAATAAAAAAATAATATATCTATGAAAAATGTGCTGATTTGGTAGAATGTAAGATGTCTGGCCCTAGAACTGTTATGCAATAACTTATGTGGTCTTCTTCCCAAAAATTGTGAAAATCTCTGGTCTATGTGAATTGGATAGACAGCCACAGACACGTCGACATGGGTGTCACTGTTAGGAACTGCATGGAAAACCGTTATTTTTGCGGACAAATTGGTAGGATACCACATGTGTGGATAGTCTCAACAGGGTCTTCAGCACGCATTTGATCGGTTTTCTGCTGCGTGCGACACAGCAGGAACGAAACTTAGCACTAAAAAGATTGACGTATTATTTCTCTGAAGACGCTCAAGGCAGTGTTTCCTGCAAGTGAGCGGAAATACACTACAGCAGGTGTAGGCGTTCAAGTATCTTGGGGTGGTATTTAGGAGTGACGAAAGTCGGAACAAAGGGATTGATACGCGGATTGGTAAAGCAAACACAGTTCTGCGTGAGCGTTATTGCTCCGTGGTGACAAAACGGGAGCTATCGAAGAAAGCAAAGCTTTCAGTTTTTAAATCGGTCTTTGCTCCCATCCTCACCTGTGGTCATGAATCTTAGGCGACGACTGAAAGAATATTGTCAAAAGAGCAAATGGCAGATATGGGATATTTGCGAAGAATTCTCGGTGTGACACTTCGTGACAAAAAGCACAAGTCTGGAATTCGTAAAGCCAGGGATGTCAAGCAACTTCTCCGAATCGAGAGATCCCAGGTATGTTAGTTCGGCCATGTGTTCAGCATGTCCCAGGAAAAAACGGCGAACTAAGTCCTTCGAGCTTCAGTCTGCACCCACAGGAAAGCAGCCTTAAAGTGCGTCCATCAAGGACCAGGTGGCGTGACTACATCTCTGACCTTGCTTGGTCCCATCTTGGTGTGGAGCCAGCAGAACTATCAGAAATTGCTCTTGATCGTGAGGTGTTTTGAATTCTCTTAGGGCCGCGACTCTCCGAAAGGAAAAGCGGGCACGAAAATAAGTAAATGAATGAGTATGTACGCCCAGGGCCGGATTAAGGGGAAGGCAACGGGGGCAATTGCCCCGGCCACCCGCTGGAAGGGGGACCCGCGTGATGAAATTTATTTGTTTCAAATGAAATACTCGTTTGAAAAATTCCGTGATTCAGAAGCGATACAAGAATACAACTCTATATTATATTCCTATGTTGCGTTAAGTATCAAGGGCCCCCAACAGCAATTGATTTCTGTACAAGTTTGACTGTCTGCCAGTTTTAGTAATCGCTATTGAATAGCCTATAAGTGTTTTCGGTTTTGTTCAATACAAACATATTTGATTTCACTGGTAACGCTTTCCTAATACTCGTTCTTTTGGCATGGGTATGACTCTCAACTCGTGCATCACGCCTATTGTATAAATGTCACGAAAACATTACTATTTGCATGCTAAAGGTAGTGGTTACTGCTGTTTAGTATCAATCAATGTTGCCACTGGGGTTAGTCTCATTAACATCAGAGTGTTGCCTTTTTCAGCATCAAATAACATCAAATTTTTACGCTACGGTTTCACATAAGTTAAATGCTTCTATTAACAAATCTAACAAAGCGTGATTACCCTCGTTGATTCCGAAACAAAGCGAAATATCGCCATTAAATGGAGAAGTCGTTTATAATTTACGTAAAATGTTAGTCTCAACGCAGCGAAGAGAGCTTCTCTAGTTTGAAACGATAACCAAACACACATTAGGGTCAATGGCTAGCTGACAGGGGGCAACGGGCGACCTCCGCCCTGGCAAGCTAAATGTAAAAACTGGTTCTCCTCCAGTTGACATTTTGATGTTTGGTATTCTTTAGATTGTTGTTTTTTGCGTTTTTCGTGGTGTTTTCGTCTTTTTATCTAGCACAGACATCCAGAGATTCACTGTCTTTCTTAACTTTTTTCTGAGTTTTGGTTAGTGGGTCCCCTTCAGCTAAGATTTCGCCTCTGGGGCAAACCTCTAGTTACGCCACTGATTAGGGTGAGAGATTGATGAAAGAAACTTAAAAATCAGGAATCTAACTTATTTTCGTTCTGAAATGAGAGGAAATGTGGAAAAAAACAACCCAGCCAACATCAGATTTGTCGACAAGACAAATCTGAGAATATCACATCTGATGTCATGTTAAAATATCAAAAGTGGCAACGCTGGAATCAATGATCCCGAACTTCTGGTGGCAGAGATGAGCACGGATCAGGACTGCATCGAACTGGATCAGGACTGAAGCTAATTTTGGCGGAATGAGGACTGGATCGGACTGCAATTTTTTGAAAATTGGCGGATCAGGATTGGGTCGGACTGAGAAAATTTTTGGTGTTTTAATGTGATTATTCTGAAAAATTTTTGTTGTGATCCGATTCCACAGGTTTGCTAAATGGTAGTGTATATTTTGCCATCAAATGCAAAAAATGCAAAAACTCTGCTGGGACTATTTTGCAATTCTAACTGTATCCACGTTTGTTCATTTATAACATTGAGTTCCAGTAGCAACGTGAACATCGTTGAGTGGTTGGTGTCTATGCCTGCTCTGCGATTGTTTGTTGATTTTGCTCTTACTATTTCCTTTGGCTTAGCTTGATGCGGTTACAACTTTGATAGGAGTGCTTTTAATGTACTTTTTAAAAAGGTTTAGGGTTGAGGTTTTGGGTTTTTGTTTAAGGTACATGTTTAAGTTTTGGTTGAAGGTTCACTATTAATTAGGTTTTTACTTTAGGTTCATGGATTAGGTTTTGCGTTTAGGTTCAACATTTAGGTTTAGATTTTCGGTTTAGGTTTTGGGTTTATGTTTTGGGTTTCGGTTGTGGGTTCAGGTTTTGGGTTTAGGTTTTAGGTTTTGGATTTAGTTTTTGGGTTCAGGTTTTGGGTGTAGGTTTTGGGCTTAGGTTTTGGGTTTAGATTTTGAGTTTGGTTTTAGATTTAGGATTTTAGGTCATGTAACAAGAACCTTACATTAATCAAGTACAGGGTGTTTCAAAAATTTTGACATCATTTTGCAATCTAATAACTTTGGCAGTTCCTGTTTAAATAACTTCAAATTTACACAGCATGTGTAGAAACAAGCCAAAATTTTGTGCTTGATATTTGATATGCTTTATCTTTTCAGGTGTAGAAATTTTTAATTGATAAATTATTCGTACTCCGGTCAAACCTGTGTGTTTAAATGGTATTCACTGGCAGAGAAAATACAATTTGTGTGTTGAAGTGTGCTCGAACAAACTCAAACAAGACTGTGCAGCCTGCGTATGTGAGATGGTTTATGTCCCTCCTCTTCCTGCAAATGTAAACGAGCTCAAACAAAGCATCACTATCGCACTGGAGACAGTTACCCAAGACATGCTGCATCGTGTTTGGGAGAAGCTAGACTACCGACTTGACGTTTGCCGGGTAACAGGCGGCGAGCACATTAACATTTGTGAAATCTTTTATGAAATTCACGTGCCTTTATATTTCCTATTCAAATTTGCAGGAAAAAATCTTTTTTTGGTCAACATTGAACCTGTTGACATCCATTTGATTCGAGGATGTAGTTTCTGTAATATTTACATGTCAAATGATGTCAAATTTTTTTGAAACACCCTGTGTATTGCCCATTTGTCACTTGACCAATCCAAGTGATTGGATTCTCCTAATGGTAAAATAACTCCAGCAGTGCTTTTCCCTCTGATGCCTAATAGAAACTTGTTAAAAATTGTCGAAATGCCAAAAGGCTGTGTCTATTTTGCTTCATGAGGCAAAAGCACCGCTGGAACTATTTTGCTTTCAACCAATCGTATTTGTCTAAAGGCAAAACAGCTCCAGTGGTTGTTTTGCCTCATGAAGCAAAATAAAATACATGATTTTGCATTGGCGGATCAGGACTGGGTCGGACTGATGATTTTCAAAAATTTTGCGGACCAGGACTGGATCGGATTCAATTTTGTCGGATCAGGACTGGACTCGGACTGAAAAATTTCTCAGTCCGCTCATCTCTGGTATGCAGTCCGAAATGGTTCCTTGAAAAAACAGAGTCCAAAGCTTGAATTTCTGGTAAGCTGTATTCAACTACAAAGTTTGTTGGGTGCCATGAAGGATTTGCTTGATGAAAAGCTTCCAAGCATTCTCGAATGCTTCCTGTGGTTTCACTTCCAAGAATGAAGGTAGCAACTGGCACAAAACGACAGTTAGTTTCCACTGCTGAAAAAACAGTGGAAGATTGTACATGGTTGTTCTGCACGTGGCATCCATAAGGACTGTGTTGTCATATCTTTGCAGAATTTCCTTCTGCCAGTGGGTCTGAAATGCTAGCTGAAATTCATTTCCCTAATTTTAAAACTGAAAGGCAAATGCACATAGTGTAATTCACTAAACCATAACATGTGGTTCTTAAAAAATTCCTGAACTTACTTTGCAAACCCACAATTCATCTGCGTTTCTAGTTGATATGAAGTGGGACACTTCTTGTTCATCGTCCCTTCGTAGAGTATCTTGTTTTTTTATACTATCCAAGTAATTCCTAAAAAAACAAAAATTTATCACTATAGAAATGAAATCACTTAAATAAGCAGCATATTTTACTTACCTTATATCTCTGTCAGTTGGATTCCAGCAACGTTCAGTGTCATTGGGTAAAGCCTGCCCATGAAACAAATCTTTCATATATATTTCCAAGTTCCTTTGAATTTCCAAAACACTGCTAGTTCTAGCAGTGTACAAATCCTTTATTCTTCTGATTAATAATGGATGTATTTTTTGGTGCATTTCAGATTCCTATTAACTTAGAATATGAGTTACACTGTTGGGTTGCCTGAATGTGTGCTGAAGCTTTCAGCAATATTAACCAGCAGTCATGTGCAAAGGTTTAATTTAGCAAGAAGGAATTAGGTACAAAAACAGGGCATAGGCTACGTTAGAAATACATCAACATATGTTGTGCACCCTTAATACAGACACTTGCCATTCCATGTATTGCATGTCCAACAGGAGCATCATCTGCAGGAAATTGAATAATGAACTTTCTCTTAAGATCAAGTGGTGATTCTTCAGATGCCAATGAATCTCTAAAAACTTTGGAAGGAACTCTCCTTTGACGATAATTGTGCTGAATGATTTGGAATAAGAAGGTGAGATACACGCATTTTTGAGGTAGTAAGTATAAACACAAGGGATACATAAAAACAACACTTGTGGTTCAGTCACAATTACAACATTTCCACCAAGTGAATAAGACAAACTTAGTCATTTAGTGTTGTTTCCACAGGCCAAATTTAATACAAAATATAAAAACAACTGGCCTGATCACTGGGTTATAGCTTTAATATCTTGACTGGTGCAATTACAAATCATATGTTAAAAAAAATTACATTCACAAACATTAAACATTAAGTGTGAAAGCTATGAATAAACACATTCAGGAATAGATTGAAATTAAACTTTCAAACTTGGAAATTTTGCAGTGTGTAAGATAGTAATGTTGGCGGGACATCCAATCTTCTTGGTGGGCTGTTTTGACTTTCGTGAACTAGTTACATAGGAATGATCATCCTGTTAAAAACCATCTTTAGGCACCTGAACATCGCAAGTAACCTCAGGTGTGTCAGTCGAGTTTTCTCAACAGAAGCTCTTCTTTTGACACTGTTGTTACAGATTAATGTTGATAAGTAAACTGACTATTTCCAATAGAGATTAACAAGATAGCCTACATATGTAGGCCTAACATCACCGGAGTGCAAGTAAACTGCATTATAAAGATTAGAATACAAACTATTGTTGAAGTACCTGTGATGAATTTCGAGACTGTTTTTGTTTAGCATACTTATTTTTATCGAATCCCAGATGGCTTGCCAACGCTTCTTTCCCAAGATTAACAAAAGGAATGCCACTGTAAGGCACAAGCTCCACGTTCCATAGAAGATACTTTTTCAGTTTGATAAACTGCCAAGCAGAACCTGCACAGAAGTAACAGCTTTTACAAAAATTAGAAACGTTATGTTTCCTCAGTTTTATTTAGTCTTTATAAAAAAATCTTGTGTGATGTAGTCTCAAGCGCATAAGTGGAACTTTTTATTATTTTGACAACTGCTGCAGTAGCAACTTCCAAAGAAGCAATTATCTAGGATATTTCCTACAATTATACAGTAACCGTCGTTAACTGGTATTTCCCTAGTTTGTCTTAATCGCAGGAATGAATAGCTCGCTCAACTTTCTCTTACCATCATCTGCAGAGAAGCCTTTTTCTTGCTTGACGACAACGTATGGTACACGATCGTTGTTCTTAACAAATAGTGTATTCTGCTTTGTACCTGTTCAGGATCACTACATTCACAGCGCGACATATTTAAGAGGATTAAAGTAGTATACCATGAACAACAACACCACCACAGTGCCACACCGTCTGCAGGAGTAGACAGACACCACCGCGAACAGTGTTTCCAGCGTTTTCTTCGCGCAAGGTTACCTTAGGTCAAATGTGCAAAATCGGCATCTATTTCATCATCGACCGGTTTTTAGGCCCTCTCTACCCCTTTACGCCCGGACCTCGCATCTTATGTGAAAAGTGCAGCTGGAAAAGTCGGGCTCACTTTACCTAGTAACCTAGGTCCTGCGATGGGAGCACACTTATTTCCTTTTCAAGAAGTTTTGTGCTTAGGGATTACTTTTAGGGTGTAGATTTAGGTTTCAAGTCATACGACAAAGACCATACGCTAAATCCAAGTGTATCGTGCTTGTGACTTGACTAAAAAATTCAACCAATTCAGTTAACCTAAATGGCAAAATAACTCCAGCATAACTTGAACAGTACAGTGTTCTTCTGTCCTTTGATGGCAAAATAGATACTGCGTTGATACATATTGGAAATGCCAACAAGCTGTATCTCAATTGCCTCATAAAGTAAAAGCACGGCTAGAACTATTTTGCCGACAACCAATCATTTTTGTCTAAAGGCGAAATAGGCTAGCTCTCGTGTTTAGAGATAACACTAATTGGAGGGCCGGCGGGCCGGGCGGGCTGGAGGGCCATGTTTCCAAATGAAAAATGTGAACTGTCGGTGGGCTGCACAGAAGACAAGACAGAAGGGTGGGCCGGCGGGCTGCACAAAAAAGCGTTGCGGTGGGCTGCAGAAAAGGGCAGCCCACCGGACTGCCCTTTTCCGCTGCCCAGTTTAATGTGCAGCCCGCCGGCCCCCGTTAATGTGCACCCCACCGGCCAGTCTTGTAGTGCAGCCTGCCGGCCTGCTCTTCTGTGCAGCTCGCCAGCCCACGGATAATTCATGTTTTTCATTTGGCAACACAGCTCTTCAGCCCGCCGGCCCTCCATTTAGTGTTATCCGTGTTTAGGCCTATGCCTCATGACATGAGGCAAAAAATTGCGTGGGCCTCCTAAGGCCTCGCATTGCAGCAAGGGTGCTCCACAAAAGGGCAAATCTTAGCTTCGTTCTAATGTAAGTCATGACAAAGATATGCATATGGTTCCCTATATTTTTCAGCTATTTTTTCAGTCTGTCTTTTGTTGACTCTGGTGTTATCCCACCACTGGTTGTAATCATTAATTTACTGATTCAGGTTAAAGTCTTCCCAAAAAAGAGATGATGCAAGTCATTCCTTGTAAATAAATAGCTTGATTCACCTATTCATAGTATCTCATGCTCTAACTGCATTACATGTAAATTCAATTATGCCTTGACAAAAGCAAGCCTGTTTTCATCACAATTCTTATCACATTTTGAAGGGAAAGTCAAGTGTCGTAGATGAATGCTAAAACAACAATGGTAATACAATAACAAGTTTCATCAAAAATCAGTAACATGTATGTTAAAAAGTCCATATCTAACTCAAATGCATATTCATTAGCTAATTTTCAACACAAAATTCTTGTCCACATAGTTGCGCCACTGACCACAACACCTATAAACAGTAAAACCGTTTTGGAGCAAAGTGCAACTTGGCATAAACAATACTAATAAAATTGGAGACAAATGTGTGCACATTCAGTATTTACACCTTATTTTTAAATAACACATTTTATTGCATGGCTTACATTATGTTTGCCTACTGCTTTTGATAATGCTTGATGATGACTCATTACATTTTCCAATTTAATTCATTATTTTATATTAAGCCAGGGGTGGGCAATTAGCGGCCTGTGTGCCAAATCGTGGCAGTGTGGCCCGCTGTATCGTTTTCAGTGGCCCGTGGAAGCATTCAGAAAAGATCTTCAAACCTAAATTCTTCCAACTTATCCTAGTATTTCTTCCAACATTTCACAGTAAATTTTAGCGTTGAGTCTAATTTGAAACGAGACTTGCTATTAAACCACGGACTTGCTTTTATTTCCATTGGAAGGTGCAGCCCTCCGCTAAACGCGACCTTCTCAAAGTGGCCCCTGAGACAAATTAATTGCTCACCCTTGTATTAAGCCATTGTTTTTTATAAAATATTTATTGATATTATAGAATAAAATAGTACAATTTGGTAATTTTTTATTATATCTGAGCAAGGTTCAGTATTTTTATAATATTTTTTGATGATGTTGCAAACTCTCCGTTGGCGTTGATTGTGTGATTCACCACGAACGGGATGTGTGCGAAGAACAACAGTATATATAATACGTGGCATGAACAAACAATAATATAGTGATTGCGACGCATGAACTCTATTGTTGCTTGCTGCCACAGTGCGAAGCTTTGTGAACATGCCGCTCGGGATTTCCGATCGCAGCAATATTCACTTTTCATTTATTTAGATAGTTAATTTAAAGTAGGTATCTGTGAGTTATAGCTTCCTCTTGAATGATAGCACTGGTCATTACCATGTTGATATCATGTGAGGCTGAAATTGTACTGCACAGATGATTGATATCAACTGATCATTATGAAATCAGATTTTCCTCTTGTTTTTTTTTCAATTGCATTTTCATTAACTAATCAGACTGGGGTCAACAAAGTTATTCATGAGTAAGACAAAATCAAGAACCGCTGCTCTAGAATAAGCATTTTATGTTTTACAATCATGTATAGAATTGATTAGTGCAATTGGTCAATTACTTCTTTAAATGCATATTGCACATTTTCAAAAGGGATGGGTTGCTTTACCAAGCACTGAAGCAGGTTTTGTGTTAAGGAGTTACACGCATTGCTGCTATAATTTGGACCCTATAAAATATTTGATAATGTTCCAGGTAAGATTATTTCTGTCCTATGTAATTCAGGTGAGGAAGTTTGTTTATTCTAACAATGTTCTTGAAAGCGGTAAATAATACCTATCTGATACCAGTGGTTGTAGTTATTTTCATGCTCAGAGTATCAAAGTTCCTGTTGGAAAATGCTCTAAACCAGGGGTTCTCAACCTTTTTAACTTCGTGGCCCACGGCGGCTTTTGAAAATATTCCGTGGCCCACTTCTCAAAATTCTGCTTAAATGGTTATAATGGAATGGCTCACTTGTAAATTTACTAAGGATC
>Ga0210059_1004590_pt1 | contig 22318 bp, 6 predicted proteins | sample Ectturendosymbi2_FD_188042 | JGI IMG/M metagenome (GOLD analysis project Ga0210059, IMG submission 188042) | Ecteinascidia turbinata endosymbiont from Florida, USA - Sample 2 (SPAdes) (version 2) | ecosystem: Host-associated > Tunicates > Ascidians > Unclassified | place: Key West, Florida...
GTCTGCAAAATGTGGTGGGATGGTTTCTGGATGGAGACGATAACCCAGATTTCCACCAAAACCTAATTATTACTTTTTTAGCCCATTTACAATGCTCCTTGAAATTTGCATGCATATTTATTCCGTGTTATTTGCATTAAGTCGACAAATTAACAAGCAAAAAGTATGCGAAAATACTTAATCTCTTTGCGAAGGTAATAAAGTTTTTGTAAAATATCAAGCTCAAGGGGAGGGTTTCAACCCCAAAATCCCCCCTTGCGTACGCCCTTGTCCAGTTCCATGCATCTCACACTGAAGTGGACGAAAGATCAATCTTCCCATTTCTGCGCCTGTTTCTTAGTTTCGAAATGAATTTTTCCACACCACGATGACGGTCTGACTAAATTCCACGCAGGATGCGAGCATCTACTACAGTACTGGTGTGCGTCGTCAAAAACAACTCCAGCTACCCGACCGTCAAAAACAACAACGCAGCTTATCAAGCATTTGGGAAATATTGAATGCAGGCTAGAGGGTTTCTAAATCATCGTTCAAAATATTGCTGGCCGAAACTTATCTACTGTATATGTCTAGGGTTACCAGATGGCCGGTATTTCATCGGCCTTGCCAGTATTTTACTGCTAGTTTAGCAAAGGCCGGGATTTTGAAAATCAGTGTCTGAAGCCGGTATTGTGAAAATAAATTAATTTGCCGTAACTTCAAAAAGAACTAACGTAGAATTTCTCAAATCATAATGACTCTTGTAGTGAATCTTGTCAGAGAGTTTCTTCAGCGAAGTTTATTTGCTGCTATTGATGCAATCCTTGGTGCGATTGTCACGTCACACACACCGAAATGTAACGAATCAGCCAAAGTAGGCAAATTATTAATTGTGTCTTAGCAATATTGCTTGTCTCTATTTTCCCTGTGGTGCCTACAAATTACGACACAGCTCAGATCTGGCGTTGTTGACAAAATGGCCGGTATTTTACAAAACGCATTTGGCAACACTGCATATGTCAACCAAACGAATTTAAACGGGACATTAAGAAAAAAACTGGGGGGCAAGCAAAAAACTGGGGGGCCCATGGCCCACCTTTAGAATCGCCACTGGTGTAAAAATGACACCCTAAAATTTTGCAATGACACCCTTAATTCTGAAAGTCAAGATATGGTTTTGCTTTGTATTGGAGTAAAACGATTTGAGGAAAACATGTTTTCCTGCACGTGTCTATTGCAAGAGACGGCTGCAATGTTATAGACCAACACAATTTTCTGGTGCAGAAGTTGGAAGCAAAAATTGTAAGTTTGGTATCTGTGTATTGTCATGCGCACCGCTCCGCTTCGGTCTCTTACAATGCTGCCACCATAGGCGGATCCAGGATTTTATTTACGGGGTCTAAAGGACGAGTTCATCCGGATGTGTACTGACTGCTTAGTAGTGAAGACCCAACTGCTCAGGTAACTTTTTTTAACAAACACGGGGCCTCCAAAACAATTAAATAATTATTCTCAAACTTCTCTCACCTTAAAAAAGTAACTTGTTGAATTTCGGAAAAGTTTTATTATTAGCAAAACAAGCACAGGTCCACGCCGAGAAAAACGCGTGGGGCAGGCATAATAGTGACACAAAAACTACACGAAGAAACGTGAAATGCCGCCATTAACCTTTGTTGGCAGTCTGTTCAAGATCTATGCCGTATTGTGTTCAAAAATTGCAGATTTTCATGAAATAGGAGTTCATGACGTTCGGACTTGAAAATTTGTTTATTTTCGGAAAATTTTCCGATATTTGGTGAATAACACCAGAGACGTAACGAGGGAGGGGCAAGGGGAAAAATTCCCCGGGCACCGAATCACTGCTGGTAACCAAAAAGTCACAACAATGTCAGAAGCACTTTTTTCAAAACAGTACATTTGCTTCCGAGAGACCTCAGGCTCGAACATGGGGGCGCCAAACTTGTTTCTTGCCCCGTGCGCCATCTAACCTGGTTACGCCCCTGCACATCACGATTGCCTAGCTAAAATGGCGAAATTTGTTTACAAAAATACCTACCTATCAGTGGAAAACTATCAATCACAAACTATTTAAAACAAAATGCTCTCGATTCACTGGGCAACAAATTTTTGGTCTTGTTTTTTTTATTTTGATTTTATGGTGTTTCTTGATGGTTTTTGGTGCGCTGAGTCCGAAAATGACGTTAGTTTTATTGTAGTGTCAGCCGTTTTTCTGTAATTTGAAAATTCCTGAACTTTGGAAATGACATAATTTTCCTGGGATGCAATATGCTTTAGATAAACTTCAACAAGTTTTTATGAAAATGCAACTTGGCATGTCAGTTTGTTTAATCAAAATCCTAACAGACACCAAAGAATCACTTGGTACTGTTATCTAATCCTCCCTTGCCCCTACTGGCGTGGAGCCAGCTGGTGGCGAGATCTGGGAGGTAGATTTCGAACGTGTTATAACCATGATACTCAATACTTCTTACTTAACTTTCTTGGTTTTACTCTATTCTTCAACTAGTCGCTACCCCCACCCCGCTATCCGCTCTACCCCTTGTTGAGGTACATCCCTGCGCGGGTGGGACCTTTTTAAATATTTTATTTTTATCTACAGGTACACATAAAATAAGCCTACAACACATGTTTAATACAGTAGTATAAATCAATACAGTAAGCTACAAAACCACTAGGCCTAAAAGTGGACGCTCAAACGGCATTTCCTCTTGTATATTTGTTTATCCTCTCGAATCAAGGTCCAGACATAATCCCCCATTATGGCCTCATCCCATCTTCCTTGATACCTCTTCTCCATCACCTGAATATCTGATGAAAATGTTCACCATGCTGTTCGCTCACGTCCGTTAAATTTGGCCTAAACAAATCTAAGTGAGAATGCAAATAGTGCATTTTTATTGACATCCTGCATCCAAGCTTGCAGTAGGATTGCAGGAAGGCTTCCACAAGATCTTCATAATTATCGGCTTTATTTCTTCCAAGAAAACCATGCACAACTTCGCAAAACGACTGCCAAGCATCTCTTTCTAAATCATTCATTTTGTCTAATTCCTTGGAGCCAAGCATTTGTCGAATCTGGGGTCCTGTGAATATACCACTTTTTACCTTTGCTTCTGACAGTTTTGGAAACATTGCTTGCACATGCTTGATAGTTTCACTGTCTGATTTCAATTTTTGAAGCGTCGTGGCTTCCAAGCTATTGACAACAAGTTTGAAGTAACTCCTTTGCACAAGCTAGCTCTTTCTTTAAACCCCAAGTTCAAGTCTCTAAATGCGTTTAAGGAAGATGAAAAAAACATGAGTAAAAAGCTTGCTTCTGACTACATATCATCCCTTGTTCCTTCTATCAATGTCTGTTCGGACAGCATTGGTGAGGATGATCATTCCTATGCTCCCCCAAGTAAAATTCGCATTGTCAGCAATATAGATGATGAGTTTTTTGAGTGGCAGGATGACATTGAACATAAGGAAAGCAACTCTGAAGTTGAGAACTATGTAAAAGCAGTGTTTGAAGATGAGTTCACCACAGCTATTTTGTTCAAGACAGATTAGATCTGTTAAAGTTGTGGAGCTCTGCTACTCTCAACACCAGGGCTGTGGAGTCAGAGTCGAGGAGTCGGAAGGATTTTCAACCTGAGGAGTTGGAGTCGTAGAAAATTTTAACGACTCCGACTCCGGGCAGACCTTTTGCTCACTAATTGCGACTGTTTGTGTCACAAACGTGTGTAAACGTCACACTTGGCAATTTAAGCAGCTTGACGCTTCAACAAGAGATGATCATGGCTATTCAGACAGGCGGCAGCGCACTAACTTACTTGCATACCTTCACTCAGGGGCCATTCCAGATTAGCAGTGTCCCTTGGGCTTATCATGCAACCTACACTTTGTGAATGCAACCGTTCGGGACTTCAACAAAACAAGTTCTAGCTTTGCAGCCAGCTGTTTGAGGAAATCTCCAACCTGGTCTTCCATCCCTTTGCAACGATTCAGGCTTGCACTTATCATTTAGCAATAATAGCAAAGCCACCGCAGTGACCATACATCAAGCGAATCAGTCGTAATAATTTACTTGCACAAGGAAACTAGTTTCATGTTCGACACATCTTCAGTCCTATGTGAAAGTTGACAATGAAACAAAGTTAGAAAAACTACGTACTGTGCTAAGAACAAAAGCTAAATAATAAAGCCAAAGATTGACTCCTTAACTCACTAGACCGATTACAAAACTGCTGGCACCGATCGTAAACGGCTATACAGCACTCTGATTGACAACTTTACTCTACGCTTTACGCGCAGTCTTGTCTCAGACGATCATGTGACTTCAACAGGCCGTAATGGGTAGTGGAAAAGTCAAGAAAAATAATTTTGCAATTACTCATGACTCAGTTTCAGTGGCAGTTTAAAGTGAAATCAACTAGGGGAATCAAATGGATTGGTTTACTTAGAAGCAAGAAGTTTGCATTGCCGCTAGGGCACAAATAAACGGAAGCAACAATGTCCAGCTTTTACAAGCCAAAAGTTTAAAGCAACAGTCCGCAAGCCTTTCGGATAATCGCAATTGCCCGGAGTCGGATGACGGGACTTCCGACTCCACAACCCTGCTCAAAACTAAGTATCCAAAGCTGAGCAGAGTTGCTCTTGGTATCCTCAGCATACCAGCTTCAAGCTCAAGCAGTGAAAGAGCTTCTGTTCTTGCAGGAAACATTGTCTCCAAGAAATGAACTCTATTGTCAGCAGCAACAGTAGACTCTCTGATTGTCATGAACTCAGAATATAAGTGACAGCATATCTCTTGAAGCTTCATTTGTGCTGAATTCAAATGAATGCTTTCAAACTTTACTTCCTCATACTTGATATTTGTGCCGAGTGCAAGAACTTTCATTAATGAGTATAGGCTCAGCTAAATGAAGCATTCTGTTTTACTGTCTAAGCTTGTGAAGTTTGAGTCATGTCAGCTTTGGCAAGTTATTTCAACCCAGGATTTTGTTTGCTTTCTTGTGCTCTTCCTGAAAGGTGTCATTTTCATTTAAGTTGACTACAAGAAATTTGTTTGCTGTGCAAGTGTGAGGAGTCAGCTGTTTTGTTGTGCAAGTATATACAAGGGCATATTAGCGTAAATATTACATCCTTTCTTTTTTGAGGTTTCTAAGAACCTGTCATTTTTGTATATTGTGAAGCCTTCTTTCCATTGTGTTAGTGTAAATGTAAACAGCTGATTCAAATAGAAGCTGCTGTGCCTGTTCAAGTGAAAGGGGTACTAGTTTTATCTGTGAATGCATGTCACTACCCAACAAATTGTTTTTTGTTGTAATCCTAAATCTCATATGTGTATAAATTGTGCTTACTGCAAGAATTACATTAACTGTGAGTGCAAGCACTGTTGAATTAAGCAGAAATCTGTGTTTTTTACATAGTTTAGATGCATAAACCATGACACCACTTGATGTGCATTTAGTATTTTTTGCCTTGCTTTTGTTTGCAAAATTTGACACTTGTGTTTACTTTAAAAACCTATTTTATATAGTGAGAGTGTAAGCAGTGAAGCACATCCAGATCAAGGAGAACTTGTATCTGTTTAAATGTTTGAATAGTGCTCAAACTGCAAGATGTAACAGTATGGAGCATTTGAAGGAATGGCTCTGAAAAACCTGTTGTTTGCATTGATATTTGTTGCAACTTCTTTAATGCCACATAAGTGTAAAAACAGTCAAAAGAGTGAACTATTGTGTTGCTTGCATTGTAAGGCATGAATGAATAATGGCATTAATTCATTACTTTATTGTTGGTGTTCATAGTCTATGCTTGCCAACGAATAGGTGGAGTATTCAATTTCTGTCAGTGGTATTTGTTTACAAAGAACATGAGCCTCATCTGACACAGCAAGAATATTGAGCATTGGTCTAGTGCCCATTGTCACAAGTTTAAACAAATCTAAATGATAGGTGCTTATCAGTGGTTACAAAATTACTGCACTTGAAAGAGTACCAACGTCACTAGGATAGGTTCCAGAATACATGGATAAAAACACAAGGCAAGAGTGAATCAAATACAGGGTTTCCTCTGACTAGGTAAATATTGTGACTGCAGCCACTGACACCACCAGGTCTTTTTCTGCACCTATTCAACCACAAACTGAGTGCATAGTAGACACCAAACATACTGCAAGGGGATGCCTGTGTTTAAAAATTTGAGCAGTGCAAGGATACTGAGCTGATAACCTGAAAACGTCTACTTTCTGGGAACATTAGGATTGGCATGAAACAATTAGGCCAACTTTACTAAACATTTTAATTTTTTCATAAAACTGTTGCCACAGTAAGGCAGAATACTACAATTGCATTCATAGGTTAAAATAGTAGGTGGTGCAAGGGCAGTAAGCTAATGTTATCAGTATGATGCTAGTCTTGGCAGAACTGTAACAATTTTCATGTAATGCTAATATAAAAATCAATATGCAACTTCAAAAATAATTTGAAGTAAGCAGCATAATACATTTTAATGCACAAAAAACACATTTTAGATATGACTGCAAACAAGTCATACATGAGCAATCAGCAGTAGTCAAGCAACAATTTCTTAAATTGATGAACACAAATAAAAATAAATTTCTTTTTCATACTGTCTTAACACCTATAAGGCAAATTAATTGTGCAGTGAAACTTTTACATCATCCAATCCTAAAAAAATTACTGAAACAAAAAATATAAGTAAACATGTTTGAAAACTTGTATCTTTGTATGAAATACATGCAACTAAACCTGCCCATGCTAATTTGAAGAACTATAGTGACATGACCTCAGCATCATTCAAAAATTAGTTGCAATTGTTACAACATAAATTTAGCCCGTGTGCTTACAAATTATACTTGGCTATGGGCATTTGTGGTACGAGAATTATCTATAAAACCAGTTTTAATATCAACTGAAAACCTTGCTTTTGCCCAAGTTGTACTATAAGCAGGTTTAGAACATTGGTTTCCAACATCAAAGCATGAAAAGTATACAACCTATAGACCAGGGGTGTCAAACTCGTTTCAGTTCAGGGGCCACTTCAGGCAAATTTAATCTCAAGCAGGCCGGACCAATGTAATCACTGTATAACACCCTTGTTATAAGTATTGACAACTTCCAACTGTTTTCATAATTTTACTGCAAAAAGTTCAAGCTTATCTGAAAATTATTATTAGCACATAAAGTTTTCAATTTCCCCACGGAAATCAAAAAACGCCTTATCACTGAGAAGACTGTCAACTGACGGTGATTAAGACCTCTGGTTCAGATGAAATTAACTGTCCGCGCAACCACTTGCATGACGTGATCCATTTTCAACACCTTCTGGTACGAAATACAGTGAAATGTCCACAATTCACGTCCTCCACTTACAACCTGTACTTCTCTCTAAATTTTGTCGCAACACCTGCTTTTTCCCGATCATTGATGGCGTGCTATTTCTAGCAATACTGACAGCACGGGACCAGTCTACTCCGACCCTGTTCAGTACTCCAAGGAGAGAGTTAAAAATATCATTGGCTGTTGTGGTATCCATCATAGGCACCAAACCCAGGAACTCCTCAGTGACAGACAAAGTCTCATCAACTCCACTAATAAATATGGCTAGTTGTGCAATGTCCGTGCTTTCATCAAGAGCAACTGAAAACATAACAAACGACTTGACTTTGTTCTTCAGTTGGCTGTCTAAATTCGCGGAAATGTCTGAAATCCTCCCTGCCACAATGTTTCTCGTCAGGCAAATAACAGCAAAAACTTCAGCTTCTCAGAAAACACAATTTCTGCAGCCTTTAGGATGCATGTCTTCACGAACTTACCCTCACAGCATGGCTTTGATGCTGGCACTATGTCATTAGCAATAAGGTAGCTAGTCATCAGAGCTGCTGTACTTATATCTCGGCTACTGGTAAAAACAGACTTCTGTTTTTTCAAGCATGCTATCAATTCCTTTACCTTCTCTTTCCTCAGTTGCCCTTGCAAGCCAAGGTATCTATCGGCATGATGAGTCTCACAGCGGCGTGGAATGCTATATTTTCCATGTAATTTTTGACACTAGAACGGCGGCGATGTCGATTTCGACATTTTACGTAATTCAAAGCACAATTTTCTGCACTTACTGCTTTTTACCGATTCTCAAATTTTACCCTGTCGAACAGATTTCTGTGCAGTTTATTTTGTCAATAATTCGAATAGAAGCCTTACATAGCAAATTTTAGTTAGAGTGTACCTAGAACTCCGAAGGTTTCGAAATCGACATCACTGGAGCTCAAGGTATATTTTCTCCCGGAGTTCTAGTGTTAAACTTTATCAACAGTAGTTGCAGTTTTGCATGTTCATATATACCTGTTTGAAAGTTGAAACCAGTGTGAACATGCAAAAGGAAATATGCGGAAAACGGGAAAATTTCACGTGAGAAAACAGTGGAAAACAATAAAATATATGCAATTGTGTTAAGGTTTCAAGTAATTGAAATCTAGCCACCAGTTATCGAAGTATGACTGGATAAACTTCTCAAGCAAACAAAGAAGTTTTTACTTTACAAGATCATCCCGCGGGCCGCATTCAACCTTGCAACGGGCCGGTTTTGGCCCGCGGGCCGTATGTTTGACACCCCTGCTATAGACAATAGGATCAAGAAATTTAATTCTCATTTATCAACCAACTTAAAATCATTCACCTTGTGGCTGCAAAAATGTCATCAAATCTTTGCTTAACAGCTTTTCCTTCGCTTAAAGGCCAGTTTGCTTCTTCTTGGTGACAAAATATAACATTATCCAAAACAGCCTTTGAAACTCCAAGCGTAGAAACCATTTCCTTGTTCAACTCTGCACATTTTGATGTAATAGAAAGAGTCTCACCATTCCTAAAATATCAATAAATCTGTTGAGCAACTGCACATATTGCCTCATGAATGTTTAGTCCAGTGGTTTTTAACCTTTTCTCTACCAAGCATCCCTTAAAACCTTCGATCCAAATGTATGATATATTTGTTCTTCAAAATCACGCATTGAGCCACTATTTCCACTTTGCAACCACATAACTCTCCAGGCAATTGTGCTAGAGAGCTGTTTAAACTCTCAAAAGATGTGGCAGGTTTTCTAGATTGCATTGAAAAAAAACTTGGAAATTTTTGGATTTTGTTTTTTTGATGGGTGACATCATAAGTGGGGTAGAATTTTGACCATTTTGGTTCAGGTTATATGGCCCTGGGAACCAACTGCTAGATGGAATGTTTTGACTGAAGTTTTTATTGGAAACTAGGCTGTAATCTGAGTCTTTTGAGCCATTGATTGGCTTTTTAGCATTTCTGGTTCATAAGTTATGGCCTAAAAATACCAAAAATGGATAATTATTCAATGAGGGGATTAATTAATTCATTTGTTGTTTTTAGGCCGCAACTTTTGAAGCCCTTTTCAGATTGATTGCAAAAAAAACATTTGAAAACTTTCCAAGTTGTGGAGCGCATAAGGAATCACAGCCCCTAGGAAAAGCGTGGCCAAACCTGGTTAAGAACCACTGGTTTAGTCTAAGTGTCTCAAACACGTAACCCACACCCACAAGGGCATTTTGTGTGGCCCGTGATGATTTTTGGAAATTTTCAAATAATTAACATTTAAGCTATTTAGTTTATTCACTGGTGTTCAAAAGTGCTCTGCCAGTGACTGAACAAGCTCATTTCAAAGGAATGTAGAGATGGCTAGAAATGATTTGCCTGTAACCTTTAGCAGGAAATAAGATAAATAAGCTGTTTTCAGTAAAGTTCGGGTACCATTATTGTTGCATTATCATCATAATGCGGCCCTCAGGTAGTCATAATGCGGTCCACAGGTTACATCATATGTCATCATTTGGTCCTCAGAACAATGAGTTTGAGACCCCAGTTTAGTCCCAAATGAAAAGTACCATTTTCATCAACTACGCAAATAGGTTAAAACAACCTACAATCGTTATATAACTGAAAACATCTGGCCATAAAAAAAAACATACCTTTCCTTGGTAATCACACCATCCAAGGTTTTGAACTGAATTGTTTTGGCTTTTTGAGTCGCCTGCAAGCTCCGTACCACCTGGATAGATTGGCCTTTCAAATTGAGGCAGTGGAGGCGGACCTTAACAACAACCATAAGCTATAAAGCAACTTTAAAAATAACATTAGTTGAAAAAAATTTATAGAGAACATATCTAAATTGTTTTTTAGGGCAGACTGTGCTTTAGTTTGCTTGACATATTAACACTTGGGCCATTTTGGTGGTCCTTGGGCCATTTTGGCTCATGTTACCTAGCCTAGGGCCCAACTGCTAGGCCAAAGTATTTCGCCGAAGTTTTCATTGGAAACTAGGCTCGAGTCTTTTGAGCCTTTGATCCACTTTTTGGCGTTTCTGGTTCAAAAGTTATGGTCTAAAATAAACAAATTATCTAAGTATGGGATTATCAAATAATTTGTTTACTTTAGATCATAACTTTTGAACTCAAAACCCTAGCAGGTCATCCAACGTACCAAATAACTTGGATTGTAGCCTAGTTTCCAATAAAAAATTCAGCAAAATACTACCATCTAACAGTTTGGGACCACGGCCAAGTGAAGTGGGCCAAGGTAGCCTAAAAGTCCTCCACATGTAACGTCACAAAAAATCTGCAACCCCAAACCCAAAAAACGTTTTTTCATTGCAAACTACCAGACTTGCCTAATCTTTTGAGCCTTTGAACAGCTCTCTACAGCTTTTGGTGCCGGAGTTATGCTCGTGCAAAGCCACGTGCGATCTGGTTGTTTTGATGCAAAAATGCTCGAAACATACCAGACATGAAAGAGTTAAGCACATGAAAAAAAGATACATATTAATGTGAACTATTACATTTTAGGAATATTGCATGAATCAACATAAAATCACTTCCAAAATGTACAGTGCAGCATACTATGTAATCTTCATGGCTAAAAATGTGCTATCCTAGGAGGGAGTGAATCATGACTTCAACCTTACAAGAAGCAAGAACTTGTCAGGATGACAAAAATGAAATCCCAATGTTTTGGAAAAATATAAGCAAAGTCTTTTCAGGGCTTGTAACATTGCCATGATTACAAATGCATCAGAATAATTTCATGCAGGAGTGCAACATTTTCTGTGAATTTTAGTTGCACATGAAACTGGCATTATCTTTGCTCTGGTACATACATTATGCCACAATGGACACGCTCTTGAGAACTTCTCATTCATTGTTGCGTAACTAATATCACAGAGCAACAACAATAATAACAGCCAGAATGAGAGCAAGTGGACATTTCAGTGACACAAGCCTCAACTGGTTGCATTCAGTCAGTATTAATCGCATGAGCCCGAGTGACGCTATTGACCTGCAGCTGTCCCTGAACTTACACTATCTACACTCGGTTCCATCTACCTAAATCGCGGTGTCAATATGTCATTTCCATAACCCAAAACATAGTACAGGAAATAAGAAAAGACTACGGAGCGAAAGGAATGCAAGAAGCGAAACTGCAAACACTGCTACGTCACTGCAAATCAGATTTGTGCACTCCAAGTGTTTGGTCATGTGGGGTAAGTGCATTACTGGATTTTTACATCCCTGCTTTCATGTGAAAATTTTAGGCCAACATATATCACCAACTTATGTAAAATATTCGTGAAACAGAGGGCAGTAGCATAATAACTTACACATCAAACACAAAGTGCAACAAAGCTACCTGAGCACGAACTTCACTTTCATGGGCAAGCTTGGGATCATGAACAAATGCACCACCTTTAGTGTTGAGAGGGTGCACACCAGTTGTAGCATATTTCAAGCATTCAATAATTGTCTACAAAAAAAAAACAGTCATGAAGCATAAAGTAACTAGTCTCCACACATGTAGAGAGTTTGAATCAATCAGCAAAAATTTTAATGGGAAATCAATATCAGCTGCAGTTTTAAAAATACTGACTAGAAATGCTATCACATGAACTTCTCAATATCATTTACCAAACAATTTAACACTTTGCCATCCAGCTGCTTTTGAGGATTTTTGAAAAAAACACCTTAACGCATGTGGTTTTGCGTGGGAATATCTCCACTCTTAAACGGGTTATGGACCTGGTCGAAGTGTCAAAAGACGCGGCAAGTCTTCTAGTCTACACTCGAAAAAAAATTTTTTTTGCTTGGGGGTTACAGGATTTTTGTCAGTGACGTCATAAGTGGAGGACTTTTAGGCCACCTTGGCCCACTTTGCCTGGCCCTGGGCGCCAACCGTTAGGTGGTAGTATTGCGTTAAAGTTTTTACTGGAAACTAGACTAAAATCTGACTCTTTTGATACTTTGGACAACTTGTTAAGGATTCGAGTTCAAAAGTTATGACCTTAAAACAGTAACTGATCCACTAATGGGATAATTAATTATTCTGTTTATTTTAAATCATAACTTTTAATTCAGAAATGCTAGACTTTCAATCAAGGCCTGAAAAGACTCTGATTTTAGCCTAGTTTCTATTGAAAACTTGAGTGAAATCCTTCCGTCTAGTGGTTGGGCCCAGGGTCAGGTAACCTGCACCAAAATGGCCAAAAACCTACCCACTTATGATGTCACCCACAAAAAAAAACAGAAACCAAAAACCAAAAAAAAAATTTTTCATTGCAAAATAGAAGTCTCGGCAAGTCTTTTGATGGTTTGAACAGCTCACTAGCACAATCAATGTGCGAATTATGGTGTTGCAAAGACTAGGTCAATATTGGGAAATTATACCTTATAGTGTAACTCAGCTGACAGCAAAAGTGCTAAAGGGCACCTCATTTTCTTTTGACTTTAATGGCACTTTTTGGACAATAGCCGACTTTAAAAAATCTTGGAGGGATTACTACTTTTCACACTTCAACACCCACACAAGCCTACATTATGGCTCAAATATATTCAGCTATAACTTACAAATCAATAGAGCTCCAGAGCTATTTGAACCCTTTAACATTTGTAAGTCTTCTAGTTTCTATTTTTAAGAAATGGGAAGTTTTAGGTTTGACCTTTTTTTGGTGTGATGTCACAACTGGAAGAGTGAAACAATTTGAGGATGACGTCAACAGGCCTGAAGAAAAAAGTTGAAATTTTCAAAATAAACTAGGGGAAAATCTGCATCTTTGGAGCCCTTGATTAGCCATCTACTGTGAGTGGTGGCAAGTTATGGTTAAAAGTTGACAAAATTAGTTAATCCCCTAATCATCAAAAATCAACCTAATCATCAAAAATCAAGACCATTAAGGCTTAACAGGCAAACACAAAGGTTTTAATTCTAACAGTTTCGTCCTGAAAATTTCAGGTAAAGCAAGCATGAACTCTGTGGGATACGCAGTGACACAACCAGCAACTATCATACAAGTAATACTTTTTCAAAAATGGCAAGTCTCACCAATGATTGCACAAAATACAATGACTTGTTTCTAGTCTTTTCTTTTTCAGTCATTGATCTGATTTTTTTAAAAGACCAAAACAAATTAAGTAAATTTGTTGATACTATTCAAAAACATTGACTAATGAATACTGTTCGAGGCAGGTTTAACTGATTTAAATCACAATTTACATCAAGCAACAAAAATCATGATTTAAAATCAAGCAATAAAAATCATGTCATTTTAGAGCTTTGTTTGATATCTATGACGCATAAAATTAGCATTCTAACAGGTTTTCACATAGCTTATATACATTATTAGTGTAAAAGGCAAAGAGTTCTAATGACAACACAAGTCAAAACCACTTTAAGTTTTATCAACCATTGCAACTGTGAGCTCACTGATTTTATGCCATTTAAATACAGTAATGACATGTGGACTGAAACCACTAATCCTTGCAGATTCAGAAGTCATAACTGCTAGAATGCCACGAGTTTGAAAGTGTAGACGGGCATAAAATGAAAGTTGCGTTTCAATTCCATCATATATGAAGGCTTTTGACTACAAACCTAGTAATAGAATATACTTTTGATTCATGAATCAGGTATATTATTATTACAGACAAATCTGGTTAATCGCATAGCCAATTTGCCAAGCTTTTTCATGCATTTCATCGGAATATGCGATTATCCGCATCAAACAAATGTCCACAATTTTACCGCCCTACTTAACTTCTGTCCACATGCTTGCTACCTGACACTGTTGGTATATTATAGCTTGACACCGAACGTGGAGATTTCTAGAAATGTGGGATACAAAAGTGCTTCTAGATGTTCTAAAAATCCCTTGCTCCTAATACAGTATTTTAAATTCTGAAATCCTTCAGCGTTTAGCAAACCAGCGGTCATTCAGTTGAAACGTAAATTCGAAGTTGTTGTGGGCCTGCATGTTGTCTTAAGCGTGCGCAATGCGTGTGTGATGTAATAATCACTTGTATCAATCGTGGAAAGTTTCCCCCACTCGCGGCCATTCTTCTGCGTGCTTTGGACTGTGCAATGCAGTTGTGAACATGATTACGTCTCACAGCTGTCGTGTACGAAGATTTGTAGAACTGCGGGATAAATGTTTCTAGAAGTTCTAAAACTCTCTTGGTCCTGATACAGCTGGGCGCTGTACGTAAAGACTTAACTGATTTGTTAGCCTGTGGCATCACGAAGCTTTTATAACCCAATGACACTTGTTACGCATCATTTGGTTGGGGAATTCACCAAATGAATCGTATTGATGTGAAAAAAACAGAAAGAGTGAGGCCAAACAAGTAATGAAGTTGAAACAGTGCACTGTCTGAGGTGGAACGCACGGCATAATTCTGCATTTTAAACTGCTAGACACGGCATAATTCCACATTTTAAACTGTGAAGTGTACTGTGCATAGTGCTTCGGAAATGTAGCAGTCGTCAAATGAAAGTAAAACTCGAAGTTGGTGTACAGTAGCCTACAGGTGCACCATTTTTTAATTTAAGATATCTTGTGCAAAGGAGTTAAGCATAGTTGCATGCATCAGGTCCTTATCCAATGCCATAAAATAAACTTTAAAAGTGCTGCTTCGGGGACAAAGCTTCACACCTGTAGCTATAAGACACAACCAGACAGCCCTGTAATGTGATTGTACTGGAGCCTGGCAGTTGAATGCGCAGTGTTGATGTTGGCACGTCGATGACGGGAGTCGTTTCAGCAACAGTCGCTTAATCGGATTAATGGCACCACAGGTTTTCACACTATCTGAGCAGTGCGCTTAACACTCCTTTAAAGTGAACTATGCGATTAAGCGTTGTAAGTTTACAAATGTATGGTACATTTCTATGCGAATAACCGATTTATGCAAATAACTGGTATGCGATTAACCGGACTATTTTCTTCACGTGTGAACAGCTTTGGTTTGGGATTCTAAAATCCTATGCGATGAAGTGGTGTATGCGTGTAACCAGTATACAATTAGCCGAAGTCGTCTGTATAGGTTTTTAACATTTTATGCATGTATGCCATGAGTGTCAGCAAAATTACTAAACTGGCGGTTTCAATATTAGTAATTCAGTAGCTACTTCATTTCATACACCAGTACTGGTGTTATGGACTTTTTTGCATTAAGGAATATTGCGTAAGCGCAAATAAGTTTGAATGAATGTTCAGCTATTTCTAGTCAGAGTTGATTGATTTAAATCAGTGATAAAATCAAAAAAATCAAGCAAAAATTCATGTGCAGTTTTGAAGCTTTCTGTGATTTGTATGACACATTTAATTGGTATTCTAATCGGTTTCACTTATTATTAAAGGCAGAGACTTATGACAACACAAGTTATAAAAGCAATTAAAGTTTTATCAATCATAGCAAATGTGAGATGCTATGTCAACTACTGGTAACTGCAAAAATGATATGTAGGTTGAAATCATTAACATTTGCAGACTCAGAACTGTCAGAATGTCACAAGTTTGAAAGTGCAGGCTAGCATAAAGCAGGCCTGTAGCCAGATTTTTAGGTTGGAGAGGGCAAGATTTTTGTTTTTATTATGGTATATGTTTAAAACAAACTTCTGGGCACAACAAAATTTGGGGGGCACAAAAAGATAGGGACACTACTTCTGAATGCCCCCAGCCTCCCCGTGGCTACAAGCCTGGTATAAAATAAAAGTTACATCTAAATTTCAGCAAATATTGTAGGCTGTTGACTGCAGAATTAGTTTTGGAACATATTTTTGATTCATATTTATAAAAACACATATATTATAGGTATTTAGCATTTGATGCCTGTGAGTTAAACTTCTGCAGAAGCTGAACTAGTGAAAGCTGAATTACAATAATCAATTTTGACAATAGACTTCGCACCAAAGACTGGCAAGCATGTATTTTTGTACAAGCTTTTTAACATGCCATAAGTGTTAATGAACTGATAGTTGGAGTATTATCATTCCAATAAGTACTTCATTTTGCAAACCAGTACTGGTATTACTGATTTGCTTTGAGCGTGATGCATAAGTGCAAAGTAAGTTTGAATTAAAGTTCAGTTGAATTCTAGTTGCTGTACTACAAGAAGCACAACAAAGTTACATTAAAACAAACTCTTTAAAATTAGAAATTACAAGTGTCAGGTGGCCACCCTCTACACAACAAATAAGAAAAATCATAAAATTCTGATTTAAATCAACAAAATCTGATTTTTTCAAAAAAATCATGATTGATTTTTATCAACCCTGGTTCCAGCGAGTTTTAATACTACTATTATGGGACAATGACTAAAATGTCTTGGCAAAAAAATCACAACTTGTTTCGTTCTTGTTTTTCCAAACAGAAATTTAGACAAATATTCTAGATATCTTGATGGAGTTGTGCTGAAAATTTCAGGCAAATCAATTATGAATTGCGCATGTTATTTAGTTTCGCATCAAGCAACTGAATGCAAGTTCACAAGCAACAAATTCATGCCTGATAAAAGTGTCAGAACTTTTTTCCTTTTAACACCTCCATTGCCAGGACAGTTCGAATGAACCTTGGTTTCTAGCATCACTTAACTCCATAACATGCCAGACGATTGAGCTGGAGAGCTGTTCATATCCTCAAAAGATGTGGCAATTCTTCTAGTTTGCAATGAAAAAAATTTTTTGTTTTTTGTGGGTGACGAGCCCTTGATTGGCGTTCGGCTTTCTAGTGTTTCTGGTTCAAAAGTAATGGCTTAAAAACAACATATTAACATGTTCAGTGCCAGCGTATGAATATATCGTACTAGGAAATCAGCCTACAATCAAGCAGCTTCATCTGACTTAGCAATGGGATACCTCCTCAGCCTATGAGCCTAGTGAGCAAGAGAGCTGTTCAAGCCCTCAAGGGACTTGGCAAGTCTTCGACTCTGCAATGAAAAAAAATTTTTGGTTTTGGGTTTCACGTTTTCACAGTGGTCTTAGAAGTGAGGTAGGTTTTTGGACATTTTGGCTCATGTTACCTGGCCTAAGGCCCAACCGTTAGACATAAGTATTTCGCTCAAGTTTTCATTGGAAACTAGGCTAAAATCTGAGTCTTATAAGGCTTGATCAACTTCCTAACATTTCTGGTTCAAAAGTTATGGTCTAAAACAAACAAAATAAGTAATGATCTAATTATTAGTGGATTAATTACTAATTTTGTTGTTTTTAGGTCATACGTTTTGAACACCAAACCGCAGCAAGTCATCCAAAGCATCAACAACTCAGATTTTAGCCTAGTTTTCAATAAAAACTTCAGTGAAATCCAACATCTATCCGTTTGGGCTAGGGACAGATGAAGTGGACCAAAAAGACTTAAAACTACCTTGCTATGACACCACTCATAAAAGATCCAAAACCAAAAAAATTTTTGTCTTTGCAGACTTGCCGAGTCTTTTGAGGGTTTGAATAGCTTTCTGGTGCAATTGGCCAAGGAGCTATATCTTTGCTAAGACACGTGAAAACTGCTTGATTGTAGGCTGATTTCCGAGTATGACATTAGCATATGCTGGCAGTGAACTTGTTAATTTCAAATAATTGACCTCTTCATAGCACTTGGTTGAAAAATACCTTCAGTCTATTTATTTACAAGGAAGAAATACAATATTATCACAAATTTTGTCAACTATGAAAAGTATCAAATGAATCAGTTATAATTATACAGTACATGTGACTTCTAATGAAGTGATTATGCAATATTTTAATTCTCCAGCAGTTTGGACCGAGGGCAGGGGTGGGCAACCCCTGGCACGCGAACACTTCTATCCGGCACGTGAGCGAGGCCTCGGAAACGAGATCCTCCCCCCTTCAAATAAAAAGGTTAACTTACAAGTCGCAATATTATTTGATGAAACTCGGTGTCTGTTTCTTCATTTTCGTTTGTTAACAATCTGTTATTGAATTTAACTCTTAGGCTATGTGCTTTTGATGCCATATGGCGACAAACAGAGCCGTATCAGGCGCACTCCATACCCCCAATTGGTGGAGGGCCCACGCTGCCACAGGGGCCCAAAATTCAGACCCCTCACCACAAATATTGGTTGGCACACGGAATAATTTTGTCATTGATTTAACCGATTCCGGCATGCAAATCGAATAAGGTTACCCGCACCTGGCCTAAGACCAGATGAAGTGGGCCGAAAAGCCTAAAACAACTCCACTCACTCACAATAAACTCGAAACCCCCGAATTTTTTTTCAACGCAGACGCGAAGACTTGGCAAATGTTTGAGGGTTTGAACAGCTCTCTAACGCAATCATCAGTGGAGATATTCCCGTGCAAAAACACATGCCAACTGCTGGATTTTAGCCCCAGCCTACCATAACATGTTAAAGACTAGAAATCGACTGATAAATTTTGTGATGTTGCCAAAGTATCATACTGGCAAAATTCTGCTGATATACAGTATATCGGCAATATTGCACCGAAATACAGTCGCAATTATTGCTCATAAAAGCTGCTACGGTAATTTTCTGCGCGTAGTGTTCGGAAACCCAAGTTGCTACTTCATCTCTGATTAATTAACATAAATTCTCTGTACTGTTCCTTATGACACGCTGCCCTCCAACTGCATCAAGTAGTGCACAATATTTAGACCACTCCGCAATTGTCCCAATAAACTAGTCCATAATGTAATATTCTCTCAGGTTTTTGCAGGGTAAGCAAATTCCCCTAGGGCTGCTGCCCACGCAACCTTCCCACAGGAAAAGCAGGCATGAAAATGTATGATGACAAGTTCCTTAGAAGGCTAGAATTGATTAATACAAACATAAAGACCACTAGAAATGATTTGCCTGTAATTCATGATGCCTTTCTCTGGAAATAAGATGTAAAAGCTGTTTCTAATAATTTCAAATACTGCCACTGTTGCATTAGCGTCATAATGCTGCCCGTAGGTCACCTTATAAGTTCTTATGTGGCAGAGCAATTTGAGTTTGAGACCATTGTACTAATATCTCATACACCAGCATCGAAGGTATTAAAGGTAAAATCCACCTGGCGCTGAAGGTGTTAGTAGTGTCTAGCACTGCCTGAGTAGCAGACTCCAAAACACGTGTGTTCAACGCACAGACCAACATAGATTTAGGTTATTGCTGGGTGCATTTTTGGCAAGGCAGTGATGTGGTTGTTTTGTAATAATTGTATGCAATGTTAACATCTTCGCTGCCAGTAGTTTTGGGTAAATTTCCAGTTTCTAACATGGTTTAGCAACTCCTTGACTCGCAAGCCAATTGTGTTAGAGAGCTGTTTAAACCCTAAAAAGACTTAGCGAGTCCTCAAGTCTGCACTGAAACAACAAATTTTTAGTTTTGGGTTTCAAGTTTTTTGTGACATCATAAGTGGGTTGGGTTTTTGGGCATTTTGGTTCCAGTTACCTGGACCTAGGCCTAAACCGCTAGATGAAAGTATTTCACTAAAGTTTTTATTAGAAACTAGGCTAGAACCCAAGTCTTTTAAGTATTTGACTGACTTCCTAGGGTTCTGAGTTGAAAAACTCTAGAAATCTCTGTGTTCGGTGAAAAGCTACAAGATACCAACAATGTCAGGCACCACACATGTGGACAGGAGTAAGGCAGTAAAATTGTGGATATTTGTTTGATAGGATAATCACATATTCTGGTTAAACTCATAAAAAACCTTAGCAAATTGGTTATGCGATTAACTGGATTTGTTGGTGTTTGCTATATAGAAAAATGCCACAAATAAGATGTACATACACAAAAAATAAGGACTTGACAACTATGCTGTTTAATTTGCAGTCACAATCATACCGTTTTTCCTGCTCCATTTGGACCAACAAGCAAGGTCAAGGGGTGCTGAAATTGTATGACATGCTGATCATCAGGACTGAAGGATCTAATACCCCTTATGGACATTGCCTCCACCACAGCCATTTTGTAAGGTAATCATTCATATACAAGTGATACTCAAGTCTACAATAATTGTTCACAAAGCTAAGTAAACAAAATCATCATGTTAGCAACAATGAGTTCACACAAAACACATTCACAATTTTAACTACAGCAATTCACATTGAAAAATGCGCTTACAACAATAATGATTGAAATGCACATCACAACAGGAGGATGCACTACAAAAGTGTTCTCAACCAAAACAGAGTTCATTTCTGAATGTTACTGAAGGCATGGCTACCAATTATTACATATGGCAGGATAATTACAAGAATATTTCAAACCACAAATCAGTACACCAAGTGGTGCCCAAGTGAACTGCATTGTCTAAAAAGCATGAGTGTTGGTGCTAGCAGCAATATGGATCAATCAGTTTTGGATGCATAAATCAGGTGGAGTTGCAACAGTCTTTGTACACTATGATGCTCTGAATTCAGAGAAGCACACATCGCAGTATGCTATGGTACATTTGAGCATGTTTCCTCCAGCCTGCAGCAGACTTCCATAATGAATCTTGGATTCAAACCGGCAGTTGCTCGATCAGTGCTGTATTAATAACCACCGCGACCACGTCCTCCACGCCCAGCTCTCCCCCTACCCCTGAAATCTCCACGTCCACCACGAGCAAACCCAGGTCCACCCCCTCTTGGTCCCCTGCCAAATCCACCACTTCCCCTACCTCTATCAAAACCACCACCAAAACCACCTCCACGGCCACCACGTCCAACAGGGCCACCGAACCCACCCCTACCTCTAGAACCACCACCCCGGCCACCAAACCCACTGAACTGATCCATGCCATATCCATCATCAAAACTATCATCACAGAATCCAGGATCATAATTTTGGATTGGGCCTTTTGGAGGAATGTTCTGAAGCAGTTCTAAGATACTTTTCACACATGCTGACACAACACTGCTGGAGCCCATTACAGAACAGACTCGGTCAGTGGAGCCAGGACAGCACTCCTGGTCAACTTTGATTGTAGCACCTGTTTTTTCACGAAGTTCTTTAATTGTGTATCCTTTAAGACCTATTATTCCACCAGCTTGGCTTTGATGGACAAGAAGGCGTAAACTCATTGATTCCGATCCGTCCCTTCTGCGAAATGTATTACCTTCATTTATGGAAGGCAGAATGCGTTCCACTATTGCTGAACAACTTTCCACTGAACCATGAACCTGAAGAACCCTTTCTTCTGCATTATTATCTTGCACATGAATTTGAGCTTGGAAAGTATCCCGCAAATTTTTGATATTTGAACCACCTTTGCCTATAATGCCACCAGCACTTCTAGATGGGATCAAACAGCGTAGTTCCACATCCTCATCACGCGATCGTCGCTGGCGTTTTGCAGGGCTATAGTTTTCATTATCTTTTTGCAAATCTTCATGGCTTCGTTTGAAGTTGCCTTCAGAGCTATACTCTCTTTCTTGGCTTTCACCATTTCCAGCACTAGAATAATCACCAGCACCGCCATCATCACCGTAGCCATAATCTTGTTGATATTGAGCCATTTTCAAGCACAGTTATGAAATGAAGATTCTGTTCAACTAAACCTACAGCTTTAAAAAATAATAAAGCAATTATTAGACACAGCAAAATTGTTAGAGAATACACATGCAAAATGTTATTAACAAAAGTTTCATATCATACCATGAACTGCATATGTTGAATATGACTTTTAGTCTGTATTCCAACTAAATCAACAGAATGTTTAACACTTTGGCTGCCGGGTTAATTCAAGCGGTTCGCAAAAAGCAGCTGATTCGCACGTGGCTTTGCGGATGAATATCTCCGTTCCTGTTCGCTCTAGCGAATCGGCGAATATCTCAAAAAACGTGGCCAGTCTAGTAGATTAGACTCGAAAAAAATATTTTTGCTTGGGGGGTGCAGGTTGTCTGTGAGTGACGTCATAAGTGGAGGACTTTTAGGCCACCTTGGCCCACTTTGCCTGGCCCTGGGGGCCAACCGTTAGGTGGTAGTATTTCGCTGAAGTTTTTACTGGAAACTAGGCT
>Ga0210059_1004591_pt1 | contig 22310 bp, 7 predicted proteins | sample Ectturendosymbi2_FD_188042 | JGI IMG/M metagenome (GOLD analysis project Ga0210059, IMG submission 188042) | Ecteinascidia turbinata endosymbiont from Florida, USA - Sample 2 (SPAdes) (version 2) | ecosystem: Host-associated > Tunicates > Ascidians > Unclassified | place: Key West, Florida...
CCTAAACCCAAAACCTAAACCCAAAACCTAAACCCAAAACCTAAACCCAAAACCTAAACCCAAAACCTAAACCAAAAACCTAAACCCAAAACCTAAACCCAAAAGCTAAACCCAAAACCTAAACCCCACTTTGAAGGGAAACCCAAAATTCAAACATAAACCCAAAACCTAAACCTAAAACTTGAACTTAAAACCTAAACCCTAAACCTAAAGGTAAGCCCTACACCGGCGCTTAAACATACATCCTAAACGTAAACCCTAAACTTTTTGAAAAAGTTCATTAAAAGCACTCCTATCAAATGTGTTACCTCTACAAGCTAAGCCAAAGGAAATGGTGAAAGCAGAACCAACGAACAATCGCACAGCAGGCATAGACACTAACCACTCAACTGTGTTCACGTTGCTGTCTAAAACTCAACGTTATGTGTGAACAAAGGTGGATACAATTGCAAAATAGTCCCAGCAGAGTTTATGCATTTGATGGCACAATATACACTACCATTTAGCAAACATTTGAAGTCGGATCACAACTAAAATTTTTGATATTTTCGGAATAATCACATTAAAAGAAAAATTTTGTGAGTCCGATCCAGTCCTGATCCGCCAATTTTGAAAAAAATTGCAGTCCGATCCAGTCCTGATCCGGCCAAAATTGGCTTCAGTCTTGATCAAGTCCGATCCAGTCCTGATCCGTGCTCATCTCTGCTTTCGAACATATCTGGATCCAAATTTATGCTACAAAAAGCAAAAAGTGGTCAAAAAAATCTACCCCTACCAAAGGAAACCTGGGTTGAATAACACCCAGATTGGATATGGCCGTAACTCGCCGCCAGAATAGGCTAGAGAGCTGTTCAAGCCCTCTAAAGACTCGTGAAGACTTGTAGTTTAGACTGCAAAAAAACTTTTAGCTTGAGATCTCGGGTTATTTGTTGATGTTTATACAATGAGAGGATCTTCATGCATATTTGTTTACGTTTGGACGATGACGTCATATCCTGGGAATCAAACATTCCATCAGATTTTGTGGCTCTTTGTTTTTTTGAATTCTAGGCTACAATACGAGTCTTTAGGGCAGGGGACTCAAACTCAAATTGCTCCGTGGGTCACATGAGGACTTATCAGATAACCCGCGGGCCGCATTATGACGCTGACGCAACAGTGGCGGTACTTGAACTTACTAGAAACAGCTTTTACATCTTATTTCATGGTTGTAGTCAGGGTCAAATCTTTTCCGAGGCGAATATTTTAATTGCGTCCCCGGTTGGGTATGTTTTTTAACGTAGTTTATGGAGACCTAACATCCTGCCTTATTTAATCTAGGCTGGTGGTTGCAACTTGCAACTCAATGTAGCTGCAGTGTTGCTCTCTTTAAAAGAGCCACATAATAAAATATGATTTGATTTAGCGTTGCAAAAATGTTTTGTGGCACCATTACGGAAAGTTAACCGAGCCAAGTGCCTCAATGTAGCTACGGCCTAGTAATTCCTGTGAAAGGTGTCATTAATGGTAATGGCTTATTGTTTCATATTACTCAGCCAATAAGCAGAAGCACCATAAAAGCCATCGCGTATTGTTTCATATTACTCAGCCAATAAGCATAAAAGCAAATTGGACATGCGAAGTTTATCAGAATGAATCTGCTCCTGATTTGGCAACATAGGGATGTTTCAGTATACATTAAGGACATTGTTTGCTGCGTACCTGGACTAAGGCTAGCTAGTGTAGGCCTACTGTGATCTGTAGTCTAGACCAGCGCTCTTCAACCGGCGTGCACGGTGCACGCACCCTAGGGTGTACCAAAATATGCGTAGGGTGCACCACTAAGAAAGGGTTCACAAAGGTGCATCACAAGCTTGTCACACTAAACAGATAATTTTTATAAAAACTTTCTTTTAGCAAAAATGAACCATTAACCAACCAATGACTTTCAGGATTTAACCGAGACTTAGCAGATTCTAAAGCGTGGTGCATAAGCATCACACCACATCAACAAGCCAATTGTTGTATCTAGATGATTATTTGTGATTCATAAGCAACAGACTATGAGCCATTATCAATTGAATTGTGTAGTTTAGTTACTGAATCAGGGACTTGCTTATTTAGATCAGGGTACTTACAGACATGGGCGCAATTACGTGGGGGACACGGGGGAAGTGTCAGTAAACAGGGTGCATGAGTTCGACAAAACATCTTTAAGGGTGCACCGTAACGAAAAAGGTTGAAGAGCACTGGTGTGGTCTAGACTAGCTAGAGCACTCTAGCTCTTTTAATGTGGTCTGTATTCTACACCAGGCCTTGCAGTTTTCACGCCTGTTCTACGTTAGCCTGCATTGACTGGTTGTTGGATGATACCAGGCCAGATAGCTTTTTTTTGTTAAACATGATATGCAAAATTGTTGTTTGGTGACATTGACTTGTTAGACTGAATTTTTAGTCAGTCATTTCAATGTAAATGAAAGCCAGCGTATTTTCTTGAATGCTGTTTTGGTTTGTAGACTAGCATTGCTATGTAGTTAGGCTTGGCTAAAATGCAACCATGGGTAGGATTAATAAATGAAATTATGAATGTGAATTCATGAATAGTGTTAAAATCTAACCATTGTTACCAATGAAATGGCTAATGAAAAGCTTGGAGTGGCAACAGAACCATCACCAGAAAATCTTGGGGGCTTGGAGCTTTGTTTCGGAGGGGCTAAGCCCACCAAAGCCTCCCCGTGGCAACGGAACTGTGTGCCAAAACTTCAGTTTGCTTTTTAATGTAATTGACTCTGAAAAGTGCTTAGGTTAGGCGATATGTCTACAGTTGTTTCGCTAACTTGTAACGCTTGGTACAACACTACATCCAGAGTAGTGTACCCCAAGAGCAGAGATAAGAATTTTGCTTTTTTGAAGATTTTGAAATTTGGCTGTATTCGCACTGGGATTTTTTACAGATTTTGAAATTCTGGATGTTTTTCAACGCACCTTGGGCTTTTTTTAAATCAAGAAAAAATATACAAAATTTGGCTTGTGCTGTCGGAGAAGCTTGACCCAGAAAATGCATATGAGCCGCATATTGATATTCATTACAAATCTTTACTCTTCTGACAAGGGTCTGTACCCATTAAGGTTACAAACTTCCAACCGCCTGTGAAGACTTTGGTTCGAAATTCCTGTTTAAAACTTAACTCAATTTTATACAAAAGCCAAAACAGAGAAGCCAATGAAGGCAGTGTGCACTGTGCAGATATTGAGGGAATAGATGTAAAACTGGGGTCTGCAAATTCTTTTGGCTGTCGAACCCTTTGTAAAACCCCAGACATCTCACCGAGCCCCAAACAAGTTGCACTTGTCAGTTCTCACTACCTCACAAATACGTGGGCAATTGGATTAACACCAATTACTGATATTACATTTATCTAACTGTTAATTGAAAAGCAAGGAGTAAGAAACATTAGTATTAATACAAGCACAAAAGGAAAGTGGCAAATTTTCCATTGCAATTTGAGACCCTATCAATGAGAAGGGTGTTTCCTGTGAGAAACAGCAAGAGCATTTTTATCTAGCTAGATGTTGGTGTGTTTAGTAGCAAGTCACCACGCTCTTCCAAGTTCAGTTGGTTCTTCTGTTTTAGAAATGCATTTGCCTGACTAACATGAGATTCAAGCATGCAGGAAATTGGAATGCAAGTAAAAACGGCTTAACAGCTGCACAAAATTTCGGGTATTTAACAGCGTTATTTACATGGCACTGTCACACAGGATTTAGCGTTTAAACAGTGATTGAGTTTTGAGATCCACACTCATATTAGTGAGTTAATCTTGTAGCTGCGAATTAATGTCTGCACATTGCACATGAAATAGCGTAACAATCCAATTCGGCACACGCATCCTCTGTAGGTCCTGAAAGAGTAACTTAAAGTCTTCTCTTAAATTTTTAAGGTGCTTTGCATATATCTCCAAATCACAGTCAAAAATGCTTCCATCTTTTTTCAATTTAAACAAGTTGAAGAAATACAGTATTTAAACTAATTGCGTTCCAATTTTCAATAGACGTAATTTGGTTTCAAATCCCATTATGATTGTTCGAGCTTGAATAACAGCCATTTCGTTCATGCCGCATTGTGTCAAGTCTGGTTTGCCAAACATATGATCGAATGAGATTTGGTCGGTGACAGCACGGGACCCACAAAATGATGTGCCATCAGAAAAAGTTTGGGAACCAATGTTTTATGGTTTCTTTTGTTTAGGCTGTAAAGATTGAGATTTGCTATATTTTACTCATGCATTGCTTGTACTAGCTAATCTAGTGTACAAGTATTTTTCATTTTGAAATAGTTATGAAAAATAATGTGGTTGTAAATATTTTCTTGTTGCAGTTATCACCTGTACCCGCCATGTAGGCCAACAGATTAAGTATAAAGTGAATTATGTGTTGTGTTTGTTATCTACTTTCACAAAGAAATGTTAAATTCCCCATAGTAATACTAAATTTTGGAAGTACACCATGATGGATGCACTTGGACCATGGTCACCATATCTCATTTTCATTCTTTGCCACCAACCATTTTGCCAACTTTACAGAAAGGTCATACTACGGTTGAGTGAACATGGGCGACGTCAACAACAAAACGCAAACGGAGTGTTTGGCTACACATCTGTCATTTTGGCTCCTTTTAAAACAGTGTTTGGCTACTTCTGGTTAAAAAAATCTGGCGACCCTGATCTCAAGCAACATGTAGTTTGGAACTGTGTGAAGATGAGCATGATTGGTTCTATAGTTTTATTATGACGCAGCCCGTCATTATTCAGATGAGACATGTTTCATTTTTGAAATAGATTTATTAGTAGATCATAGTAAAATGTTGGTGTTTATTAAGGCATTACAAAAAGTTTTTCTCAGCGTTGAACGAAGTACACTAGTTTTTGTCTCAACAGTATAGCTCACTAGTCGAACTCAAAGTCAAAAGTGGCCTTACCTCACATTACAACTAAGTCAGAGTAATAAACATGGTGAAAATATATTGACATTTTGACCATGTTGAACTGAGAATGAAAACTTGTGATGTGTTGGTATAACAAAAAGTGGCAAGGCTGTTTATTTTCTAAGCCTAGCCGTTAGACCATACCAAATTTGGGTGAATGTCTCAGATCTCTACGTAAGTTGGTCAAAAGTTGCAGTTGGCCTCATCATTCACAAAATTGACAAAAAAATTTGAATCAATTATTGTTTGACACCTCTGAGTGTTTCCATGGAAACAACCCAAAAAATAAAAAAATGCAAGATCTCAACAACTGAAGGAGCTAGAACAAAATTTTTCTTAAAATGCACCAGAACGAACATGTTCCTATATGCATTTAATACATTTGGCTTGCTTATTTTATGTTTTTTGAGATTTTGATTTTTGATGCTTACTGGTACTTGTATGAAACTTAAGTGGAGATTTTTGAAAAAAAATCTTGTTCAACATTGTAATCCACAGTGTAATGATCAGCCAGAAGCTTAATGAGTGCATTTTGAAGCACACTGTCATAAAGTTGCTTTGTTATAAATCAACAAAAGATATCCTGTATAAAGTGTTTGCATTAAGCAACGCTACGCATAGGAATACTATCACCGAAGCTCACTACTTCATCACTCACATAAACAAAAAAACTAATGCCAAAATCATACAAACAAAAAAACCGATGCCAAAATCATACAAAATGAGATATCATTGTCACGTTTTAGCTGATCTGAATAAACATGAAACAAAAGCATTATAGACTAATCAGCACAGTGGGATGGTCCATGAAAAACACAAGGGCTTAACCTCAGGAAAAACAAAAAATAACCACAGTACATTTTCAGAAGTTTGTCAGGTGTATAGTTAGTAAAAGTAATTGTCAGGTTTCTCTTATCTTTTCAGCTATAGTTTCAGAAAAAATCCAAGTGCTTCCTAACCCTTTGAAGATTTTGCTATGTCACTCTTTAATAAGATGTCGCAGTTTCGTATAGTGTTTACCGTAGCATACTGGCAATGCAGCTTAAATATTCTTACTACTTTTTTCTTTGTGTAACTTTTCCCATGTTAAATGTTGTTAGCAGATTAAAGGCATGTTCTGAAGCATCATTGGCAACATTTAGGTTCTTCACAAAGTTGTGAGCAGTAATACAACCACTATCTTGTTGCCAAGATATTAGGTCTCCTTTTAACAGCCATGGTCTATATTCAGGAACTTAAGCAGTGTCCAGGAAATGTTTTCTAGCAAGATCAACAAGTGAAACATCGTCAGTCAGAAGAGGAATATGTTGCATAACAATTGTATTACTTTGCTTGGAGTGATGCAGTAGTGCCTTAGCCATTGCTCACTTTTCACTCAGGGGAACAGAGTCACTAAAGATGACAAGTATATACTGCATAAATATGTAATTGTATTATGTTCTAATTTTTATGATTCTTGTTAGAAAAATCCAAGACATGTTACATTTATATGATTTCATGGAGTGGCTGGACCTAAAAAGATTTTACCTTTTGTAGCTGAACCATTTCTTGAAATAATTGAGTGGCCCCAGCCACCATAGTATAAAAGACGTATATTTCAAAAGCATTGTCAGTTTTGCCTCTGTAGGCAAAAGCTGTTCTGCAGCTATTTTGCCAATAGCTGTACACGATTGTTTAAAGTAGTCACATGACAAGTTCAAAATACGTCACAAGTTTGGAACGCATGACCTACTTAGTTGACTGTAATGACTGCAATGGCTCAGTCTGACACGCCTGGACAAGTAGTTTAGTGCTGCCCAGCTGTTAGTAGTAGCTTCTTGTCTACATTGCGTGAAGTATAGGCTAAACCAGCATGGTCTAACTACTTTTGACCTACAGGCCATTTTACAAAAATGGGACAATTTGCGGGCAACTTCCAATAAAATGATGCGTAAAGCAACAGATTCATAACATTTAAACTAACAAAGGGAGTATAAGTGAGTCATTAAATTGTAAGGGAGAGCAATTTGCAAATCTCTATCAGTGGGATGCCTGTGGTCGAGGCTTATCTGACACTATCGTTCCTTTATCAATACCAGTGTTAATGGTAGGAAGCTGGATACTATTGACAAGTGCAGTGGTTCTTAACCAGGGCAGCGCGCCCCTGCAAGAGTTGTCAATAAACTTCCAAGGGGTGCGAGCTCTTCCACGCGCTACAACATGGATAGTTTGATAATTAAATTTACTGATAAATGCATTTTCTACGGCTAAGTTAAGGTCAGGGGGGGTTGAAACAAAAGGACAATTACTTAACACCTCAAGAGCTGGCGTACGATATATTCCTGCCTAGATTTGAGCCTAAAACCAGCAGTTTTCAGTGGCTTTACCAACGCCATAGCTCCTCCACCAATTGCGCTAAAGAGCTGTTCAAGGGCTGAAACAGATCGGCCAGTCTTCTAGTCTGCACTTGAAAAAAATTTTTGGTTGAGGGTCTTCTAGTCTGCACTCAAAATTTTTTGTGAGTGATGTCATAAGTAAATAGTTTTGGGGCGATTTTGGATCATGTTACCTGGCCTAGGCCCAACCGCTAAGCCAAAGTATTTCGCTGAAGTTTTCATTGGAAACTAGGTCCGAGTCTGAGTCTTTTGAGCCTTTGATCCACTTTCTAGCATTTCTGGTTAAAAAGTTATGGTCTAAAATAAACAAATTGAATAATTATCTAATTAGTCAAATATTTTTATTACTTTAGATCATAACTTTTGAATCTGAATCCCCAGAAAGTCATCCAAAGTATCAAAACGCTCGGATTGTAGCCTAGTTTCCAATAAAAACTTCAGCAAAATACTACCATCTGACAGTTTGAGCCAAGGGCCAAGTGGCCTAAAGTCCTCCATTTATGATGTCACTCACAAAAAATCCGCACCCCCCAACAAAAAAATTTTTTTTAGTGCAAGCTACAAGACTTGCCACATCTTTTAAGCTTTTGACCGGGTCAGTAGCACTTACTGGACCAGAGAAATTTCCACGCAAAGTCACGTGCGTTTCGGTGTTTTTTTTCGTGAAAATCCCTGAAAGCGGCCAGACGCCAAAATGTTATGGGGGGCATGGTAGAAATAAGGTTAAGAACCACTGGTCCAGTGTTTCGTCAAGACAAGGAATGCTGGGGAACCAACAAAACAAGTGTTATCAAGACAGCTACCCTAGCAGAGGGTTAGCAACGGCCATACTTTCTAATGTGATTGTAAAATGAATTAAACAAAATGGTACACAGCAAAGGTATTAAAGGTATTATTCATTGTCCCTGTGCAAATGCTGTTTATCCAGTGCAAGCAATTCAGTGAGAAAAATATAACCTCACACTTTTCAACAACTTTCAGATTTGAAGATTTTTTCTGAATCCTTCCTGCGGGCCACAAACAACTTGTAGGCATGTAGTTGGACCACACTGGGCTAGACCATAACCCTAACATGCTGTCTGTTTCTGTATTGTACTTGTCAAGTGAGCACTTCAACCGATCATGTTTGTCTAAAGGCAAAATTCGCCATGGCATAGCTTTGCCTCATGAGGCAATATAGGCATTATCTTTTTGATATGTTATGTCAAAGATTTCAAAGTGAAAAAAGGAGTCAGAATTATTTTTAAAATAATATTTGGAGTCGGAGCAGGATTCTTTAAGCCAGGAACAGGAGTGGAGTCTAAATAATGTGACTCTGCTCATCTGTGGTTTAGGGTTACTGTTTAGGATAGGGGTTGGCAACCTGCAGGTCTTAAGCTCCTCTGAAGTATCTCTCTGGATTTGACAAAACTTGGAATTTAAATGCGCATTTGATTATATTAGAATTAAGTTGATTACATTTCAGCCTATGCCCCTATGAAGTCCCATGAAAAATGAAATGGTGTCAACGGTTGGTGGTTCCCCACCAGTCCTATATGCTGGAAGATGAAGCAGAATGGCTCTTGTTGAAAAGGTTGCTTTCCCCTGGTTTAGAGTTTGGGTATGTGACAAGGACAGTGTGTTAAGCCAAGCATATCGTCCTTGTCATGTGACCAATTCTGACTGCAAAATATACCCTGCCTAATTAAAATAACTGTCAGATATCTGATTAATGACTGAAGTTCAAACTAATATTTTAATAGTTAATGTTTTACAACTTCATTTATAATGCATGGTACCTAAATATGTATATTTGATAAGCAGTCTATTTTGCCAGGAGCTACACATAATTTGTTGAAATGGTCACATGACAAGTTCAGGACACATGACCTGCTTGTTGACCATGACGTCTGTAAATGCTCAGTCTGACATGCATGGAAAAGTGCTGTCATAATTTCAGTGCAAGTGGTGACTTCTTGTCTGCATTGCTTTAAGTGTAGGCTAAACCATAACCCAAACCCTTACATGTCTCCTGTATTGTACTTTTCAGATAACCACTTCAACCAATCGTGTTCGACTTAAGGGAAAATAGGTTTGGCACAGTTTCGGCCTCATGAGGCAAAAGTCACTACTGTCTTGATATGAATTACTTGGAAGATTTTGAAGTGTTTAATAGGATTTGGAATTGATGTTTTCAAATTTTTCGGAGTAGGAGTCTTGAAACAGGGAACAGAAGCAGAGTCCAAAAAAATGTAACTCCACTCATCTATGACCATCCTGTCTGGCACATAGCTAATGCTGCTGTATCACAGGAATAGCTTTTTTATTTTGTGGATACATCAGTTACTCTAAATTATACGTCTGTGCTGTATCTTGCTTTAAGTGGTATTCACAATTTGTTATTTTTAGTGAAACGTACAAGACAACAGTGTACATGTGTTTTAAAAATGCAGAAACAGTAGTGCAGTTCCAGCCAAGCCAGAACTGCCATTTACTTCAGGTTATTCATAACATGCCATAATTATCTTGCAAGCTTACAATATGAGGGAGATAATATTATTGTGTGAATACAGTGGTATGAAGTGTTCTCAATGTAGCATATGGGGCTTTATTTGTGCAGGGTCACAAGTGAAAGACACTGCCTATTTTACTTCATGACGCAAAAGATGTGCAGAGGCTATCTTGCCTTTAGCCGAACACTGTTGGTTGAAGTGGTAACATCATAAGTATGATACACAAAGAGGCAATGAGTTAGGGCTTAGGTTAAAGGGGTAAGGCTACAGTTCACACAACGCAGACCTAAAGCTGCTAACAGCTTGCCACCACTGAAACCATGACAAAACTCATCCATCAGACTGAGCTATAACACATGTCGTGGTCAACTAAGCTGGTAATGCGTTTTGAACTCATCATGTGACCAATTCAACGAATCGTGTTTGCTAAAGACAAAATATCTCTGGCATTGCTTTTGCCTCATGATTCAAAATAGACACTGCCTAAGTGAAAAGATAGGAGTAGTTTCATTGTGATTGTGCCTAAAGCACCAAGAGTTGCATGAAAAACTTTAATGAGACATGGTTCAGGTGAGAGCTGAAAGAGTTACACAAGACTTGGTTTTGGTGAAAACAACACATTCTATTTCTTTGTTTCAAGATTTTGGAATGTAAACAGGGGTCAAAAAAGTGACTCCGATCACCTCTGATATGTGTATCACACACAAAAACATGATTGCCTTTAGTAATTTAACAATACTATATGTATATATATTTGAACTTGATTATAGTTATTGGTTGAAATTTGTGTGAAATTGCTCATTCAATCCAGTTATTCAGGCTTGTATGAAACTTCCTTAACATTTCTCATATTATATAAAACATTTACATTTGCAAAATACACTCACTATCCCATGTTGTTTGTTGTTGCATTGGCAAACTTCATTTACTTACTCAGGGATTCATAGATTAAGTTGTTTGAAATTTTGGCTTGCTTCTGCATTAAATCTGACCAAGAAAATCTTATGGATGAGCCAGCTGAAGATGCAGTTCCATCTCCACCCAATGTTGGAGAAAACCCACCACCAGATTGGATTCTTGATATTGTAAAATGGGTTGCTACAGACCCTTGGGACTTTGTGACAACTGTGTTTCTGTTTTTGTCTCCTTTGTTTTTAATAAGTGCAGTACTTGCTTACAAACTTTCAAAACAAATTGAAGCTCGGGAAAAAGAAAAAAAGAGAACTGCTCGTCGTGACAAAAATCTGAAGCATATCAGGAGGGCAAAAATAGACTAGACATTTCAGTTCTGATCAAGGATTGTTGTAGTCTTCTATGCATTGAGGCCATTTTTACAACAAATTGAAAGCCTACATCAGTGTGCAGTTGCAATTGTGATTGAAAATATTAATTTATTTTATGTGATTGATTTTTATCATACTGACTAAAGAATGTGCTGTTGTTCAACAGCTTCAAGAAGCAATGGTGATGAGACAAACATCAAAAGCATATCAATGGCATATACATATCTTATATATATTTGGTGGTTTGCTAGATCACGTTGATGCTTTTGATCAAATTTTGTAGAAGTGGACCTCACCTGTTACTGTGAAAAAACATGACTGTCAAATGTGCCCATGAAGGTTTTCATCCAATCACACTATGTTGAATTTGATGAATGGAAGAATTGAAAGCTTCAGATTTTGCACCCAGATGTCACTAACTGTCAGTGAAGTTTTTGTGAAAGCAATCCTACTTCTTTGAACTGCTTTCCATGTTTATTTGACATTACTGCAAAGCTTCAGTGCAGGAGCAAGGTTTTCACATTGACATGAATCACTCCTTTTGTTCTCTTTTTTGCTGAAAATGCATTTTATTTTTTTGTCCAAACTCTGCTGTTGCAACACCCTGGGATGTTATTTATGCTAATTTTGTATGATAAATTTTCAATGTTTATGGTTTGCCATTAGGTGCCACAAAAATGTATCTTTGGTAGGCTGGAAACCATTGATGTAGATACTGGTTGGGATTATGTATCTTTTTAAAATTGGTATAGGTTGTGATATTGTAAATACATAGCAAGACTTTAGACAGTTAAGTAATGCTATTTAGAGATTTAATTGTTTTTATTGCATTTTCATCATTATAATCATGGTTTAACCATGTATATCAAGATAAAATATAATATGCCTGCACGTACATTGGTGTGGTATGCAGAGAATATCTCTGGCAAAATGGAATTCATTTTAGTAACTGAAGCTACAGAAACATGGTTAAAATGGTTTCCTTAACAGAAAGATTGTTTGAGGCTTCATCATTTCAGCCCTTTAAACCACGTGTGTGCAACCTGTGGCCTGCTGGCTAAAAGTCGCACAGGTACTGAAATTTTATGACCCGCAGAAAGGTCCAGATTTTAAAGCAAGCCCTATGATTTTGAAAGAGTGTTGCTAATCTTTGGGTGGCCAGTGAATTGTTTTGCCCAGAGGTTGACAAAGGCAGATCTGGTTATGTGAATTTGGTCTGGCAGTGCCACGTGGTCACAAACCCCTGCTTTAAACCACCATGCCAATTGAGCCTCTTGGTCGCAGTCCCACAATGAAAAGGTTGTACTGTAGGTAGTTGCTATGGAAGATGTGTATTGTGCAAAAGCAACATTAAAACACTTTATAATCAAGTGGTGTTTTGTTCACCTTTGCTTATTCAGAACAGGTGCTCATGGATGTTATGCCAAAACTTGACAGGCAGAAGATTGGGCAAAGCTTGTTAAAGAAGCTCTACATGTAAGGAAATTATACCACTGAGAAGCCTAGTGGGAGTGTAATGAGTTGTAGCTTGAGCTATTTTGTACATAACAGGTCAGCCACAGTTGCATCAAAATATAATGCAAGTGTGTATTTGCACATCATTTTCTAATACAAAACTTGTATAAACTATGTAAATTAATTGGCACACAGCTAAAGAACTGATGGACCTACTGGACACAAACCCTGTGGTGGGCAAACTTTTCAGAGGCCACAAACTAAATTCTTTACCAAACAAAAACACGTACGCAATATGCAAGTTTTTATAAAACACTACTGGTTCATACATAACCAAAAGGTAGAGAGCAACAACTGAGTTATGAGTTAGACAAGTCAATATCTTTGTGTTTGAAACACAATACTGCAGGCGATAAATTGTAATAGTGGTGAATGGCTACACTGGATAAACAAAGGAAAAACCTGCCATGCCAAGCTTCTTTCTCACTTATTCTTGATATTGATTAAATTGTTCATAAGATTTGGTGGGTTGGACTTGACCTGCAGGCTGGAGTTTACCCACCACTGCCATTTGCTTTGCAGGCACACATAGTTGAGCCAACATCAGAACTGGAATTAAACAGTATCTTTTTTGACTCATGGACCATTTGGCTATGCTGACACCCATAGGTGTAGCCAAGGGGGGTGAAAGGGGCCATAGCCCCCCCAAAAATTTTTAGAAAATATAGTCATTTCGTGCTTTGAGAGGCGTTTTTCCAAGCAAAATAATGTAATTTGCCTAAAATCAAACACTTTGGTCCCCCCAAAATTTTTGGGCTGGCTACGCCACTGCTGACACATCCTCATGAACAACTAGTTGAAACTGTATTGCACATAGGTCAGTAAACTCAAGGGCATGTTCAGTCTTGAAACTTGGTGACAAATGTGCTAACAAACAAGAGTTTCATATACAAATTTTATAACTTTTATTAAAAAACTAAATGAGAATGTGTGAATATTACTTTGCAAATTACAACTAAGATAAAATACTACACACACAGTAGATAGGACTTAGAGGCAACAAAGTGCAACATAGCATCAAGGTTAATATACAACAAAACAGGGGATATTGACTATGTCTGTGCTAATGCACAACTTTGCACAGTTGGTGAATACATCACAATTTTACATTCATTTTGCAGGTTATTGAATAATTTTTTATTGTTAGTCAAAACTCCAGATTCTGTACTGCAGTTTGAAAGAGAGCAACTTGAAAGTTAACATCATATACCGAGATTAAATAAACAATGCACCAAAATAGTAAAAGAAAGGTTTGGACTACCAATGATGCATAGGCCAATGGTGGGGAACCTATTTACTATCATGGGCTGCACGAATTGTGGAATATCGCTGGTGAGCTGCAAAAATAAACTTTACACTGAAACTTAACTTTATCATCTGTAAGGAAAGAAAAGTATCAGTAGCTAGAGAGACGTCACTTCACTAACTGTTTGAATATTCCGTTTTGGCACGGTGCTGTGTTGTAATATAAATAAATTTTCTGATGCAGGCAGCAGGTTCCCCACCTCTGGCATAGACATGTTTTATTAACATATGTTGCTTACATGTAAATTGTTGCACACTGTCCAAAAACATGAGGATTAGCTCAGGAACCTGATAATCCGGTCTTCTTCACAGATCATTTTAATGCAAATGTTCCAATGTCCATAAGCATCAATATGATGCACTGCCAATTCACAATATTTGGCCAAGTTTTCTGTTTTTCTAAAATACATTAATCTAAGAACTAGTTTTCACCTTCTTCATAATTTTATATTTACTGAGCAATTCCTGAAAATGTTTGTTTAACTGTAAGCAAGTTCCAGAGTTTATGACCTTGCTGCAACAGCCTTCACCATTTTGTTGATTTTTTCTTTGTTTCTCAAAATGTTGGCTTTAGTGGCAGCCACTTGATTTCTGTATGATAAAATGCCTTCTTCAACTTCTTCAAGTTCAGCCTGCGATGATTTCACACATCTTTGGGTTACACTTTCTTCTTCCTGAATTTTAATTTCATATTCTTTGTTTTCTGCACACCACATTTGCAATTCTGTTTGCATAGCATCCATATCCTCTTGGATGTAATCAATTATCTTTGCTAAAGGTGTGGCACTCTGACAAACTGTTTGTACAGAAGCACGCAGCTTTTCAATTTCTTTCATCACAAGTTCATATTCCTTGCGATTTTGAGCTGTTGTAACATTGCTGGCACGGATATCAGTCAGAGATTTTTCTTCACTTTTGCCATACGCTGAATGTTCTAATTCTTTTTTGGTTTCCAAAATTTTCCTCACAAGTCCACCATGTTCTTCACTTTTAGTATCAAGATCATGACTAGTTGATTCAGTAGCATACAAATCTGGTTGACTTTGCTCTTCAACAACAAATGTCTCATCCTCATCACTAGGTGTGCTTCCATGATCAACAAACACTGGGGCAGTACGCTGCTTTCCTCCACTATCTATTCTAGCAATTTCTTCTTCAGCAATATTTTTTCGTTGAACTCTTGGTGCAGCAGGTCTTGCACTTGGTGGTCGTGATAGTTTACGAGATGTTGTATGTGACTCATCTGGACTGTCCACACTGTCTGGTATTTTAGTGCTTCTGGAATTACCACTTGGTTTTCGCCTTTGACCTTTTGCAGAAGCTGGCCTGGGTGCTCGAGAAGCAGCAGTCACTTGTTCATTTGTTTCTTCTGCAACATTTTTTGACTCTTCTTCATGCATAGCGCTTTCACCCTGAACAGTGACATTTTCTTTTGGGTCTTCAGCACTTCCTTTACGTCGTTTTCGCAACTTATGTTTTTTAGATTCATTAACTTGTTCTGAAGTCATATCTTCTTTAGATTTTTTTTCTAGAGTTGATGACCTATCCTTGTCAGCAACACTAGTTTCTTGTCGGGTTGTTTTCTCCTCATTTGGCTTATTTTCTTCATGTTTTTGCCGCTTGCCTGAGGACATTTTATCCCTGGGTTTGGATGAAGTTTCTCCTTTTAAAACTCTTTGAACTGCATCATCTGAGGAGATGTTTTTTCGTATACACTTAGCAATCAGTTGCAGTAGTTCGTTGGTTTTCTCAGGTTCATGTCCTGCAATAATCTTTGATGGACGAGCAGTAACTGTTTCTCCACTGGCAAATGTTACACAATCAATCAACTTCTGTAAAAATCTCAACTTATCTTCCTTAACAGTAACATTTTTAGAATCCGTTTCTGTTTCATTGTAAAGTCCTTTGCCAAAGCTAGTTGTTCGCACTACCTCCATCACAACATCATGAAGAAAGCGAAAAGGAGGTTTATTAAGTAATTTTTCTGTCAGAGGAGGACGCTTGATGATTTTGCCAAGAGCATCTTGAGTCTTTTTGATAATTTTTGGATCCATATTCAGCTATCCCAAGGCTTTGTTAAAATTTTCTAAGAGCCAACATGACAAGCAATTCTGTAAACAAAATGCTTTACCATATAATTGTTGTTACAGCACTTCAGGTAACCAACAAGATTAAGGCCAATGGACCACATCACATTTCAAAGAACATGGATGCTACATTCTGTAAGTTTTTGATTTTTCATCCTATTTCTACCTCATTTCACTAATCAAATTTTGACGTTTTCAACACATCAGAATGTAACCAAGAAAGATGTAAGAAGGGCATCCTATGACCAACAACTAAATAAAAGTAGACCTCCATTGTTGAAAGGTTTTAATTTTGCTTGAAGATTAAACAAAATAAGTTTTTCCCTGAACGAAACAGGAAGGCAGTTCCCCAATATTTCCTGAATTTCAAGTTAAAGCACTGCAGCATAGTCTTACTGTATAAGTGATGAGAAACTTCTAACAGTAAAGTCTAACCAACAATTCTACTACAACATTATGACTCACACAGCTGAGTACTTTAGATACAGTACAAGTGTAGCAGCCAACAATGATAAGCATAGTCAGACTATCACTGACTGAAACACTAGTAGAGTAGAACTCGTTCAATTCGTCACTTTTTTGTCGGTCCTAGCAGAATTTGTACATTTCTGTTCGTCTAATTCGTCACCTTTTTCTATCCCTGAGAAGCGTTTTGTTTGTCTAATTTGTCATTTGCAGTTCACTTTAGATGTCTAAGCAGCTAGTACGTGTGGGAATTCAAACAAATTAAGGATCTCTATCTGCGAATTGTTGCACCTTGCAATTTGTTTACCGAATTTATAGACGAAGTGCGACTCGACTCCCCATTGAGAGAACGCAGAAAAGTTTATTAAGATTGAAAAGGTGCTAGATTGAATGGAGGAGTCCAGATAGAGCAGAGGAATTAATTGTTGTATTCAACCATAACGTCATAAACTTGTATTTTACTGCAAATGAGAGCATTATGTACGCGTACGAGTTACTATGATAAAGTATACGAGTTTCTATGAGAGCTTTCACCTGTTTGCGTAATTTGTCACTTCGCCTAATTCCTCACTTTTTGCTAATCCCCTTGAGGTGACGAATTAGGCAATTTCTACTGTACAAAATGTACTGACTGCAATTGGGCTAAATCGTCACTACACACTTCAAGGCAATACAAGGTCGAAGAGCTGTGGTGTTACTGCAACATGGACAATAAGACCTTCTACAAACAAAGTACAAAAAGTTGAACTAGTTCATGAAAATTTCATTTTACAGTGACAAACTGAAGAAATGGCAGAAATTTCATAAAATGGCCAAATGTGTTTTTCATGGCCAACACACTTCAAAAATGGCCAATCCGGTAACCCTGCATCACCACTTTCAAGGTTTTTGGTTATTACATCTGTACAGTGATGTAACCTGTCAGTTGGCAATGCATTAAATGTGTTATTCACCACAAACGGGATGTGTGCATAAAATGACACCCATATATTATTTATATGTGGTGTGAACAAGCAATAATTGAGTGATCTTGTCAGGTCATCTCTGTTGTTGCTTGCTGCCAGTGTGAAGCTTGGTGCCCTTGCTGCTCGCGCTTTCTGATTGCAACAAAATGGTGCTATGACCAGGATGCGAAATCCATGCCAGGCATGGGCGTCGGAAGAGGGGCAAGGCCCCCCCTGGAATTTGAAATTATTGGCAAAAAAAGGTTGTTTTTTCAATTTCAAGGGGTAAATAACAAATTTCAACACTTTAGGTCCCCCCTGGAAAAATTTTAGGGAAAATCCCCTCCTGGCCTCCCCTGGCAAAAATCCTTCTGATGCCCATGACGCCAGGTTCAATCTTCACAAAAGGAATGTGCGATCAGTGCAGTTGGTTGTAAGATGGGGATGTTGTTGCAACCTTTCCATTACATTGCATTGAAGAATATGCATTTCACCACAACATGATGTGCATGAAGAATAACACCCATATACATGACACAAACAAGTAATATTGAGTGATCTTGTTGGGTGTTCTCTGTTGGTTGCTGTCACAGTGTGAAGCTTGGTGCACTTGCCACTCAGGTTTTCTGATCACAACAGTAGTTACTGTCAGTCCATGATGATACTGTAAATCAGATCAGCTTGTGCCAGCTTATCTACACTAACTTAACATAACTTACTTTTAAATTGAAGGCAGTGACTACGGATACGCCTGTGGATCTTGAAATTTGAAAACTTAATTAATACGCGACCTGTGACGTCACAGAACGCATGATGGGAGTGCAGTAGGCTTGGTAGAAACGAACTAAACGTAAAAGATAAACCCTAAACCTAACCGTAGCCCTAAGCTAGCACTAACCCCTAAACGGAAGACCTAAGCCTGAAAAAAAGTAAAGAAAAAACAACAAAACGAAAGTTGGCAAGGTGAGAGCCGAACCGAAAACCACTGGCATAGTAGCCGTAGCGCATAATTGTTACGCTACGAAATCGACGCAGTTTGAGTGACAAACTGACCCTTTTATTTGAATTGCATCAGGACAGGCATATCCGTAATCACTTCCTAAATTGAAACGTAGAACTACAGTGGACTGTTCAGTTTAATGCAAAAGATCCACCTCATGCCCAAAAAACACTATACAATTTTGCGTTTCCCTTCTTGCTATATCAGTTTTCTTTGCTGGGATTCCATGACAGAAACCAGTTTACGAAGCAATTTCTCTATCTCAAACCATTTAGAGATAACTGCTGTTGGCTGACTTACAACAAAACTTTTTTTTAATTGGTTTGCAATTACTGCGTTTGTGAGCAGCAAACCAGCCACAAATCAATCAACTTGCACCACCACAGCTGCTGCACATCACCGGCCCCTATTTTTGAAGAGTGGAATGCATTACAAAGCCATAATACCAGTCCTTTTGAATTCCATCCGATGTAGCAACAGACATTTTTTCCGGACCGTCTGTCAAAACAGCAGAGGTTAGCATGGACAGGATCCGGGTGGATATCATTATCCTGCAGGATATTTGCAATGTTTTTGAAACAGGACTGGATTTTGACAAATATTTTAAAAGAAATCTGGATGAGGATCAGGATATTTGTTTGATTTGCATAACGAAATTTCCCTGAGAATGATTCAAAATGTTACAAATGATGTTTTCTTTGCTATAGTTTTTATACTCACACAAAAATTAAAATGTAGGTCTATTTGACAGTACGTACTGCACTCATCACAATCAATGATAATCCGTGTTACTCTATCGTATAGTTTGTTCCAGGGAAGTAGTAGGCACTTATATATTGGTGGTATGCTGCTTTGTACATAGTGGCATAATGCTTTTAAGCTATAGGCATAGGCCCAGCCTATTTAAGTGTTTGAAACTGCATTTATATTGGTTAGAATTTTAGACTTTCTTTTACAAGTTTTATGCAGTCAAACTTTGCTTAAAGACAGTTTGCAATTTATGTAGGCTACAGAGTGTCATTATAGTTCAACCTACGATATACTCTCGATGCTACAAAATCAATTTACATTGCCATTTTCAAACATTTGCTGTACTTTAGCTTTGAGACATGATCCACTTTAGATTGTTAAATTTACTGTTGCATGTGATGATGCTTTGAAGAGACTGCAGTAATCAGCTCAATTAGACTCCTTGTTTCATGCCAGGGACGGGGAACCTATTTGCTATCACGGGCTGCATGGATTACGGGATACCGCTGGCAGGTCTTGAAATTTGATTAATTTTATCTTGAACTTCTACCTTTATCATCGAAAGGAAGACAAGGAGAAAAAACTAAGTCAAAGAGCGAGAGAGATTTCTCTTGACATACTGTCTACGTGTCTGGTTGTCATGGAGTTTCATTTTGACGCGATGTTCTTTTCTAACTTGGGCAATAAAAATTCTGTGCGGATCATATCAAATTTTCACTTTTGACCCCAACTCCCCTCCCCCTTGTTTACGCTCTTGCTCTCGACATTGTGTCATCCCAATACGCATTCTGCAATAATCTGAGTGCTGGAGTTTTTCTGTTAGAGTTTTACCAAGCTGAACAAGAAATTTCAAGTTAGATCGCTCGGTGGTCATTGTGTTACAGAAAAAATTGCTGGCCTAAATTTTTCACAACGATCAACGTTAGACTAATCAGCAGTGATGGACACATTTTTGCGAGTCTGCTCGGTCTCGAAGGTTTCAGGTCTCGTTCTTGAAGGTTTCAGGTCTCGAGATTGTCCATTGCAAATAAATGGTTTATTAAAAATTTTATATTTCAACAACATTTGTTTGTTGTATTTGCAGGTGAGAAACAACCAAACCACGTCGAAAAATGCCAGAAATTCGAAAAAAATTCAAGTCAGAAGTGATGACAACATTTTTTCAAAAACTTTCGGCCAAATGCACAAACTTTGAAGTCTCGAGTCTCGCTCTAGAACTTAAAGTCTCTAGTCTCGGTCTCGGGGTTTTTGATGAAGTCTCGGTTTCGTCCCGAAATTTTAACCAGGTCTCGGTCTTGAAGGTTACGGTCTCGACTACATCACTGCTAAGTGACTAACTACAAGCAAAAGCCTGCAAAGAGTGTAGCCTACTGTCAACACAGAAAGCTGAAACTGCAATTGTACGCTCATGCGAGGTTGACCTAGATTGTAAGGTGCAGGACTAATTCTGAACAGACACATAATTTGCGCAGCACATACAGCCACGTTACTTTTCTAATACACCTCGTAATTTGTTCTTTTTCACTTTTTTCAGATGATTTATGTGTCTTCGAAATCACAAAGCAGGAGTTTCAGTTTAGACCTTTTTATGTTTGGCGCAGAACCGTCGCCAGGAAGTCTTCACTAGGGGGGCTTTACATTCATGTGGGGGTTTTGCGTTTGTGCCGGGTGGCTTGATATTGAAAAGTTGATAAAACCTCCAATGATTTATAGGGTTTCATATTTCGATTTGGGGGGCTTGGTACTTTGTTTGGGGGGCTGAGCCCACCAAAGCCCCCCCGTAGCGACGGGACTGGTTTGGCTGTGCCTATTTTGCCATCAGCGGAGCAAAAACACTGCTATTTTGCCATTGTTGAACCAGATTGGTTGAATTTGGTCACATGACAAGGATGACATGTTTGGCAAAGATGATCGGATAGCGTGTTTTTAGTATCCGTTCCTTTCCTGTTTTCGAAAAATGATATCCGTTTCAGAGGTGGTCATGGGTCTGGTGTCAAGCAAAATTTCTGACCTCTGCGAAATTTCTGACCTGTTATCGTTTGTCAGTTATTTCACGTCTTAGAATAACGAAAAAAAGTTTGGTAATTACTTTTTTGATATGTGTTGTGTAAATAAGGTTGCCAGACGTCCTTGAGCGCCAAGGACTGTCCTTCATTTGCTATCAAAACGCGTTATGTCCTTGATTCTTGAAAAACATCTTGTTGTCCTTGAATATTTTCCGGCGTCCTTGAAACTTCTTGAATATTTTTTAATTGTTCATTTGAAAATTATTGATTACGTTGAACATTCACAAATCAAGAATAAATAATAGAAATGAACAGATCAATGTTGCCTATAGATTTGTTCCAACTTAAACAGCTGTGCAGTAAAAAGCAAATTATTGGAAGTTGCGTAATAAAACGTTTTGTTTATTTTTCAATTTCGTACATGGCCTGTTTTGCCCATACGTAATTCAAGGTTTCTGAAAGTAGCCCACCGTACCCAGTGGCGTGCAGACGGAGGGAGGCAAACGGGACGACGACCCCGGGCATCCAAAGCAGGGTGGGCATCCAAAGAGTGAAACTGCAAAAATTAAAATTCTGCAGCAAGATGATTTTTCCTATTGTAAGGCTACTGACACATGCTGTATGGATTTAATTTTTCGAAACGTGTCTTCTTTGTCAACAGTAGTTTTTGCGTACTCAAACGCCAGTGATTTTCACATTCTTCAATACCAGGGACCTATACTTTAGATGTGCTACGCACACCCAATCAAAGTGATAACGACGTGACTTTGCCCAGATCAAGCTATTGTTGCAGACCCCGCGGGGCCAGGGTCTGAACATATTCGGGGATGAAGCTGTTCTTTTTAAAGTTTCGAGTGTTTTCCTGGTTTGCCGTTGACTTCGGGCAAACACAACGCAATTTAATAAATCGGGCAAACACAACGCAATTTAATAAATCGTATAGAAGAGCATCGAACGTCACTAAGCTCTGCAGTATGCAGACACTTGCAAGCCAACCAAGATCATCGGGTTGACTTTCACAACCCTGAGATCATTGGCAGTGACAACAATTGGCGACGGCTGCAGATTCTTGAATCTTTGTTGATTCAAGAACACAAACCGGAGCTGAATGCAAACATCCCGTCG
>Ga0210059_1004592_pt1 | contig 22309 bp, 14 predicted proteins | sample Ectturendosymbi2_FD_188042 | JGI IMG/M metagenome (GOLD analysis project Ga0210059, IMG submission 188042) | Ecteinascidia turbinata endosymbiont from Florida, USA - Sample 2 (SPAdes) (version 2) | ecosystem: Host-associated > Tunicates > Ascidians > Unclassified | place: Key West, Florida...
GCATGTTAAAGAGAATATTCAGACATTTACCATTGTTTAACATTATTGATTTTGCTTAAAAATGCACACGTAAGTTAGTTGCATTAAGTGTTGAAAAATATTACATGGCTCTCACGGAAATACAATTAAAAATATGTGGGTTTCATGGCTCCCTTAGCCAAAAAGGTTCCCGACCCCTGACCTAAGATGATGTCAATGAAGGTGCTATAAAAAGTGCGAAATTTGTGATGTGTCCAGTGAAATACTTACCTGAGTTACACTAATCTCATTTATCAACAATAACAATAATGATATTAAAATCCATTTTTGCCAGCACCATCACTTTAATCCTAAAAAAATTCGCATATGTGTAAAATTTCATTTACAGCATGGATTGTTAGAAAGAAATCACCAAAATAGTTTAAAAAATTTTAAATCCGAAGTGTATAACAGCTATGTTTAACCCGCAGCCCAATCGGAAGGTTTGTGCAGCCTAGTTTAGGTTTTCACTGTAGTAAAAGTAGCCTACATACTGACAACCTGTCCTTCATTGGCACTAAACTTGACTATGAAATCACATTTACGGAGTGGTTAAAGGTGCCAAAAGTCCATACCATTGCAGTTAGGATTTGAATGCTTTCAGTACATTAGCTCAAACTACATTTAGTTTACTAAGATCAAAGTCACCAGGCTATTGTCGATTCTGGCAGGCATTGCACCACCAATTCTTCTGCGACGATTACAACTTGCAAGTGTATCTATTTTTCATAGTTAAAAGCCACAAAGATGGCGGCAAGTAAATCAGTCACAGTTTATTGACGGGGAAACTAGTTTCACGTTTTCCAACGCATCATCAGTCCTGTCAATGTAAGACAAATATGTCACAGGCGAAATGTTGGCACTTGAAAACAAGTAAAGAAAAACACACGAACTGTGGCTAGTTACAATGACATTACTAAAATTTTTTCAAAGATAAAAGGCTGACCGTCCCAGAGCCTCATAAACCAGTTATGTCACTTAATATTTTATTCTTAGACCATAACTATTGTAGCCTACCACTTTTAAACTGGTGAAATGTTCAAACAAACTGGTCTAGAATGAGAAAGCTAGTTTGGATCTAAGCCTGATAAAGAACAAAGAAACAAACCAAAATTAATTAAAAATGTTACTGAATTCTACGAACTTCTGACCTTTTAAATGATCAAGTACCTAGTACACTTTGCCTTCTAAATTGATTTACTATCTTTTGCAAACTAGGTGAATGACTTGGCTGCATTTTTAGCAATGCAAGAAATGTCAGAACGTCATGCTTCTGCAGAAAAATTCTGAACAGAATTGTTGAAATGGGATATAATTTTTTGAATATGGTGAATTCAGTGGAGTTATAGCAATGATCCCTTTTTCAACATTTTTACAGCTAGCAGCTGTGACAGTGCTTAAAACAGCATGTAGATCACATGAATTCTGGTAGTAACACAAAAATTTATGTCATGCATAAGATCTTGTCATAAACACTCAGAAATTCTATTCAAGACAAGCTAGGACTCTTTTGGTATGGACTGAAACCTCTGAAAATAATGTCAATCACTCTAGCAACATTACAAAGGTAAGAACTTTCCAAGGTAAGTCATAGCCAATGCATGAAAATTCTGCCAATTATGTTCTAGAAATACCATTGAAAGGCAAAGGTTGCTTCAACTATATGTTATAGTACCATGATTTACGAACTAGCAGAGCATTAGGCAACTTCATGGTTTGCTTACATCTTTAATCCTTCAGAATGTGACTTCTTGTCAAAGGTAATGCATTTCAAATTTTCAATACATGCCCAACCCAAATCCACTCATGTATCCACGTACAACAGCTGAAATACGAGTTGTTTATCTAAGAAATTTACATATTTATGACAGAGCACCATTGGTAAACAAAGTTTACAAATGTTGAGATTAAATTAGGCAAATCTAACGCAAGCCTCCCTTGCAAAATTGACTGTTTATGCACTTGACATTTTTTGTTTGTGTGCTATAGTTTACACGTGTGCATCCACAATGTTCTTCACATGGAGTCATAGCCGAGCAGGAATCAATGTATTTGAAAGGGTGAGCAAAGTATTTTTTTCTGAACAAATATGTGGAAATCACTAAAACTATCAGGCCTGCAACCATGAGGAACAACTGGGCAATTGTTCCACTAAAAATTTGAAAAACATGTTTATTTGTTGGGTACAACAAATTACAAACATTTTGCCCCTCAACAAAACACCAGCTGGTTTCAGCCTGGAATCTGCTTTTTTTTGCCGAGATATTTCGATCAGTTTTTGCTAAGAAATTTTGGTCACTAAAACATTTCAGTCATTTATCTCACAGTTGCATTAAAACTTGCCATAACAGTGCTTTTTAGTCTATGTTTTCAGACATTCTGACCAAAATGACTTGAATTTTTTTTGGTCATTTCAAAACCATTTCAGTCTATGGCCGAAAAAAAACCAGACAGGTATACATTGAACTTTTGTCATGACATTTTATTTGCGATGCATAACTTAAGGATTTTTTTCCATTTAGACAAAAATCTGCTTTGGTCAAAGTGTTTAAGAGAATTTGGGAAATGGTTCATAATAAGCCCACAGTAGTACTAAATAAGTTTAGTGACTATATAGCACTATGGTCTTACACTTATATAGCACTATGGTCTATATAGCACTATGGTCTTTATATAGCCCTATGGTCTTAGAAACTATATAGCACTACGGTCTTAGAAACTACTGATAATATGTAAATGGCAGGAGGCCTCATGGATTGACTTTGGGCCCCTAGTGCAGAGGTCTAAGCCTAGCAACAGTTGTGGACACTTTTGCTTGGTGCCATCACAAAGACAGTCCAGACAGGTGAGCATCATAGCAGCTAAGCCTGAGGCTGCAAAACGCTAAAAATACAACGAGCTCCAAAGCAATTACCACTTTTAATCAGTCGCAATTGAAACCACTGGTGTGTATGGTGAGTCCACTGCCACCTTTTTTGTGGACTTGCAAAGAAACTTATTGATATTTCTGGTGACCCCAGGGAGTGACAATGACTCCACCAGCACCTGTCTCTGGCTGTGGTCAGAAGGAACACTGGCATTATATTGGCCTGTGGGTAAGTTTGATTTGATTTTAATTGCTCTTAGTGTACTCAACACAAGGGATCAACCAGTATTGCTTTTTGGGGCCAATACCAACATATCGGCCATTCATGGACTGATAGCCGACATTTCTCAAATTTTTTAATTTTGATTTTTGCTTCATTAGCAAAAATATTATGTATTCTTTGCCTTACTTGTTTCAAAAACTTCAAAAATCAGAATTTATGACCTACAGTTTTTTTAATTAAAACAATTTCAACATTTTGCTATGATTTTCAAATTAATCTGATTAATGATGATGCTTTTGTTTCGGGTGCGACGACTGACACATGCTCCGTGGTTCATCTTGTCTACTTGTTTATAAAAACGCACCTGCTAGCGTTGCAGCAAGATAACTGTCTTGACTTGGTTTGCTGTGCTTTCTTGTGCAAGTTGTCTGCATGTATGAGGAATATAACAGTGTTTTGTCAACACTTACTGAGTCCGATACCGATATATTGGTAGAACCCAAATATCGGTCAGGCCGATATATCAGTCTACCTCTACTCACCATACCAGTATTGCTGCCCACCACTTGCCTTTAATATAATGCATGGCTGTTTCCTTCAGAATGTTTGTTCTTCCTGCAAGTTTCGTTGTCCCCTTTGTGCAGTGTTGCTTTACTCATTGGGTGACTATATATCTTCCCAATTTGACAGTCTATGATGATGCTACAGTGTTGTGATATGCTCCACATTGCTTGAAACTTCTGTAACTGGGCTGCACCTATTTTACCGAGTTGTCACATTGCAAATATATGTAAACATGTTGAACTTATGGAATATGCAAACATGATGCAATTTACACTAGTGACAACAATACAAACATTCACCTCTTTAAGGCCATTATGGCAAAACAATAACATTCCATCACACAACAGTTTTTGGTATTGCGAATGTTCCATTTAAATTGGAAGACTAAACAGTTGGCAATATTTGTGTTTCTCAATATGCAAAGAAAAATATTATTTAAAACTTGTAATTGAAAAACAACTCAAATTAATATGCTGTCTGCTACAAGCCCAGTGAGTGACAGCTGAATAAAAGTGAAGAATGACCCAAGGATACAATTTGATCTTTCAACAAGTTAATCCAACTGCTATCTCAGCTTTACATTAAAGAACAGTTGTGCAACACATTTGATCTACACACAGCATTTGTTATAAAACTTACAAAAAGCATGAGTAAGTGAACAGGGTTGCTATATTTTTAATAAACAAGAGCTTTGAAGCATACGTTTTTATTCTTTTTTCATGTACACAGCTGATAGGTGCTAGGCCTGTTGTGGTTCGATCTAAAAGGAAGAATTGCAAAGGCATTTAATCAGATCCTCATTGGTGGTATTGGTGATGTTGCTTATTGGGGCCAGCACAGTATAGTGATCAAGTATATGGCTGGCTGATTGGATTTCACTGCACACATAGTTTTTGTCATCAGCCAATCTCATTCTGTAGAGGTTCGTGTTAAACCGACAATGCATTGTCAGTTTAACACTTTCAATACAGGGTGGCTTCCTTGCAGCGATAGCCATTGTTGCCGCACAGCTTTGGTGAGAAATTCAAATCTCAGAAGGTAGATACTGCTAGGTGTTTTCCAGGTATAGGCTAAAACAGTAAACCTGGCAAACGTTTTGTTGCCTTTACACTAATCAATTGCCAACGTATCAAATCATTACCAAAACATTTTAGCCTACATACCACTGCAACAAGTCTGGGCCTACCGAAGCCATTTTTATTACAAAAGTTTCACTTTTTTTAAGACAATAAATGCAGCTAACACTGGCATTAAGCAATTAAACTTCATCAACATGCTTAAATATACTTACAGAAATGTTTCTTATACATTCTTTCATACTTTCCTAGCATTTAGCAGCGTATCAAAGCACTTATATTGCACAAAATCAGTCACTGCTGCAGGACCCTGGTCCCACATAGGTGGAGCAACTCAAAAGCGCAATGCTTTTAAAACAGCTTCCGAACCACAGAGAGTTTGGATTTTCATTCCAAGACCTAATGTTACTTAAACTCAGTCTAGGACCACATTTTAACCTTTTCCAGAAACAAAAAAAAAAACTTAATTTATGTTTCCGAGAATTTTGGGTAGCAAAAACGTAAATTTACAACTACGAAAACAGTGGACAACATGCTTAAGATGTAGCACTATATCTTCCAGTATCAAAAGTGTTAAGTTGAAACATACATAGAAGATTTAGATTGATATTGCAAAATTTTTCAAGGTCTGAAACTAGGTCCAAATCCTGAGCAAATGGTTCAAAAGGAAAGTTTTGATGCCTAATTTCTGTAAACGGAAGGCAGTGCCTAAACAACCATATCCGGTTTTCACTTTTTAAGGACTAACACTATATCAAACAAAATATCTAATCTCAAGCCTAATGCCAACCCCAAATCGTAAACCCTAACTGTATAGTAACCTTAAACCTTATCCTAACCCTAAACCCTAATCCAAAACCTAAATCTAAACCCATGTCTGGTTTTCGAAACTTTTTAACATAAGTATGTCAAATGCACTCCCAAAAAAAGATGGTGAAAACTTATAATCTGATCTTAACATCAACAGTGGCATCTCTCTTAGCAAAGCCAAAGCAGTGATGTTGAGAACTGAACCCACAACCCTTCGCACAGCAGGAATAGACACTTTCCATTTGACCAGGTTCACTGTTCTTGTAATGTCACAAACTCAGCGTTATATGTGGCACAAAGTCAGATACGTTGTTTAAGTCCTTCGAAAGCAAAAACCAGATACACCATACAGTCATTCAGACACTACCTATACAGAATGGGACAAAAATGTTCATGGTAGTTTAATCTAATTCACAACGTAAAATATAAAATTTTTGTTTCAAAATTAGATAGCATAGCATGTACTTAAAACTTATAAGAAATATGATGAACTTGCAACAGCAGTAAAAAAATGTTCAGTCTAATACATAGCTTTTCATGAAAGCTAGTAACACAAGTCACTTTTAAAGTCAAGACAGCAAAAGCTTTACGGAACTATGTATGCATGTCATCCTGTGTAACCTCAAAAAATGCACAAACCAAATCAAAAACAGGAAGTCACCTCAGCCATACATTGGTAATAGGGACAGGGTGAATGGGAATAATCATAGGAATCATTAGCATCATAACACAGAGGAGTACGAATCACATATTTTCAAGATCCAGAAATGGCAACAAATAAATGACAACAGCAACATATATTACAGAAACATAAATGTTAAATAATATACGCAACAATCATTCTCACAAAACAGATGATGGTAGGCAAGCAATGGGTGAAGAGTTGAGGCATGTACAGATGAGCAGGTGAATCATGCAAACAGGTGAGAGAAGTAAGCAACAATATGAAAGGGCTGTAAGGCAGAGAGCAATGCAGTAGACATAAAATTTTCAAACCAAAGCAATGGCAAAATAATTTTTATCCACAAAGATCATGAAGATTTAATTAAATAACCCACGGACCATAGCATAGTAGAGTACCACAGTTGCATGTAGGTCCCATCAAGCACAAAGCATCACCAAATGAGAGGTTGAATAGGCAGAAATAGATACAACAGATTATAGAAAGGAAGTGGCTACTTAACTGCCTCGCATGACGTGGCTTGAATAAAACACTGACTTTGTCACTCATGCAGCTCTGTCATGATAATGTAGTGGTAGCGTTTACATCTGCATTACTGTCATGTTACACCTGTGGCAGTTCAATGTTTCAAATATGAAGAACCACAGGCGGTTCTATAGCCAATGCCTTATAAAAAAGTTCAGCAGTAAACAGTAATCCAGTAAATGTCTAGTGACACATGAAAAACAACACAAGGTTATTTGAGGACTAAAGAGTAGGGTATTTAGTTCTATAAAGATACATTAGTTCATTCGTACTGTGATGACCTATGACATATCTACCTATTGCACAACTACAGTAATATTGGTATCATCACATTGGCACCATTATCCAGCTTTACAAAATTGCGAGCCTAGGAATCAAATTGACGTCAATGTCTGTGAAATCCTGGAGGTGAACGTCACTCTGTTTGCCTCGAACAGTCTGTTTGCCTCCCTGTCCCTATGTAACCCGAAAAAATCGTATGGATCTAATTGCAACTTAGCCACAGCATACATTATTGCCAATATACACAATGCTAATGTTCTTACATAACAATTCCAGCGCATACCATTTACGTAGGTGCATTAATCAAGTTTTGCAAACCTACCTTTTTTCCAATATCATGATCTTTAGCAAAATGAACAGTTCAGTTGCCAGCATAATCTTTTCAGTAGTATACAGGATATTAACCACTGCAAAAATGACTTCGAGTTACTTGAATGACTCTATGCTAAAAGCCTTAATCACTTAAATTTAAAGGTTAGGGCAATTCTTATCTCAACTGTGTTTAGTCTAAATCGACATTGCCATGATGGTTTTGAGTAATTCCGGATAACTGTGAAAGAGCACGCATGCCCAAGTGATGTGAGTAGTGAGCAATAGGTACTATTAATATTATAAGCCAAAACAAATCTTAAGAATGTTTCCAGCATATAGTGCTGGATGAGATGTTCAGTGAATTGAGGAGCATAGCAATTATTAATTATTAGAGATCAACTGATATGGCTTTTTGGGGGCCAATACCGACGCCGATATATCAGCCATTCATGGACCGATAACTGATATTTCCAAAATTTTTAAATCATGATTTTTGCTTCATTAGCAAAAATATTATGTATTCTCTGCCTTACTTTTTTTAAAAACTTCACAAATCGGGATTTATGAGCTAAATTTTTTCAAATTGCAGCAATTTCAATATTTGGCTATAACTTTTAATTTATCTGATTAATGGTGATGCTTTTGTTTTGGCTGTGACGGCCGACGTGAGCTTCATGGTTCCTCTTGTCTGCTTGTTTATGAAAACGCACCTGCTAGCATTGCTGCAAGATAACTGCATTGACTTGGTTCATTGTGCTTTCTTGCACAAGTTGTCTGGATGTGTGAGGAATGTAACAGCATTTTGTCAACACCTACTTACATATGGATATATCGGTGAAACCCAAATATCGGCCTGGCTAATATATCGGTCTATCTCTACTTATTATCTGTTGGTTGAGAGGATTGTTGAACAAAAACTTTGGCATCCAAAAATACTTTTGCAAAGTCTTTGGAGACAACTGATTTTGCACACAAAGCCATCTTCTACCTGATCTTCATCCTACAAAGGTGTAAAATCAACTTTTAGATGTATGCCATTAGGGTTGCAATAACTCTACATCTAGCATAAAAACATACCTTGATATTTTCAGCCTGCACATGTTCTTCTTCAATAATAATGCCTTTTCAATACTCAAAACTAGTTCTCGCTCTTTGCTCACACATTGTGTTTATCAGGATCGTCAGGTGAAAAAAGATCTGAGTTAAACATGCTATGTCGCAAAGTAGCATCAATCCAATAATGTGCATTCCAAATCTGAATCAATGCTTGTTGAACCTGCAACATTTTCTGCTATTGTATATTGAAACTACCACCTTTTTAGCTTGTGTAATATATGTTACATCCCCTACTTGGCATTTGGCACGTATTTCTATGGCTAACAAGATTCAGGTGTAGCTAAGGCAATAATAATAATAAGAGCCACAAAAAGATAAAGATGGCAGGTGCAAACAAAGGTTGTCATTAACAGTCATTTTATTGATCAAACAGTTCCAACTACACTTACATGCTTCTTATAAGTTTCTTTACCGATTTCATCAATGGCTTGTACATAGATGAAAAAAAGGTTCTAAGATGAATGAAGCCTCCCTTTTGCCATGTACTTCTCCCAGCACTTTCAGAAATATCTTTCAACTTCAAGGGACTCTTTAAATATCATGGTAACAATGGTGTTTATTAGCACCATGTTACCATCGCACAATACTTTACAAGACGAGGATAAAACCTTATGAACCTTGCTTGTTTTTATGTGAGTGCCAAATCTTATGTTAAGTGGGCAATGGAAAGAATATCGCACGCCCACGTAGCATGGCTACAGCCAGAGGCAAGATTCTTTCCAAACAACAACGAATTACCAGTTCATACACATAGCAGTGCGATTGTCTTAGCAGAGCGCTGCTGGTAGCATCAATGTACATTTATATCCTCTTTGCAAATGCTATAGCATCCCCTGATGCTTGCCACACTGAAAAACATCAATGTTGGTAAGTCTGTCATTATGACCTGCAGAGTTGTGTTGGAAGGCGAGGCTTGATGTTGGTCTGCTTTGATTTTCTGTAGTGCTAACCAAACATTGTCATCTGAGCTTCCAAAATTTCAGTTCATCTGCTTTAAAACATCCTTCGAATATATAGACATCCATCCCTGTAGCCACTTGCAAGCAAGGGCCTCAGAGTTCAATTGCTTGATTTGTTCCACATCATAGTGCAACTGTGGTAGTTTGTGTTTTAAAATCTTTTTCATGGCTTCACGATCACATCCACGGATGTACTGGCAAGCTTTCTCTATTTTCACATGGCGAATGGTTCCTTTAAATTTGACATGCAATTGACATGTAGGTCAACACATGGCTGATGAATGCAACTTTGCAACCTTAGTTTGACTATGCAACAACCTTGACACGTGAAAAGCTCTTTCCCACTGCCGTCATTGCTAAGAGAAACCTGTGCCTTTGGAAAACAAAGCTACAAATGGAATTTGCCCTTTTCAAACTCAAAGCAAACCTCAAGATTACCTCATTTCTCTAACTTTTATCTGAGAATTCACAATACTTCTGTGTAGCTTTGCACTTTTTCTACACCATCTGATCAAAGGTAACTTTTTTCCATTGCAATTTGTGCAGTAAAAAATCTTGCGTTCCATTCTTCAATTCAACTCTTTTGAAAACCTCATCTTGGAGACAGTGGATTCCTCCTCTTGGTATACATATAAACGGCGGCCTCGTCATCATGCTCAGCAGCTTAACTGGCTTCATTAATGGAAGTACCAGGATTAGCGTAAGTGAAAATGTTGATTTCGCAGTCTCTTCTACCTCTGGATTTCCCACTTGTTTACTAAATTACTACTCAGTTACTGTGGCACCGATACAAAAACCCAAATGTATCACAGCTCATTGACAACAGATAAGGTCATTGGTAGCTCATGACGGTGATTCATGGGGGTGCTGCAATTCTTCCCAACTAAGATTTTGTAAAATGCATCAGGTTTTCCACAGCGGCGCGAACTGTTACTGTGGTGTTACGACGTACGACATTTTTCCAAGGTGAATTTGGCCATTCTTTTCCCAGTCGCACTTTTCGGGGGATGCGAGGTTCGGAGAAACAATTTTCTTCGCAAAGCAAATCAGCAAAAACAAAGTAGTTTTCTTTACAGTAAATGAAAGGGATTCAATAATCCATCAGTACCAGAGATGATCACTATCCAGTTTACCGGTTGGATATACGGCAGGATAGGGAGTTTGCAACCAGATAAGGATATCCAAAAACTGCTTTCAAACGGGAACCGGATATGGATCCGGAAATCCGAAACGCTTTTATCGATATTTCGAGGATCAGACTTTTGGAAAAGTTGCACATTGCACAATCATTCGTTTATTATCTTCAGAAGCATCTTTCCAGCCTTCTGTGCCATGACTTCGAGTCTGTGTACGGTGTGATCTCTCTGTGCCGCAGTGTAACTCCATTCTCCCTCTTAAATCTGCTAATTGAACACGCCAACTCGCCAAGTTTGTCAGCATGAATCTGTTCCTGGTGTGGCAAGATAGGGTCTTTCAGTATACATTAGGGATTAGGCAGTGTGTGTGAGACAACAACTCAAAGGACGTTTTTTCTGCGTACCTGGAGTGAGGCTAGCTAGTGCAGGCGTACTATGATCTGTAGTCTAGACTCTAGACTAGCTAGAGCACTCCAGCTCTTTTAATGTGGTCTGTAGTCTACACCAGGCCTTGCAGTTTTCATGCCCATTATACATGAGCCTAGATTGACTGGTTGTTGGATGATAACAGGCCAGATAGCCTATTTCTTTCTTAAACATGTTATGCAAAATTGTTGTATCGTGACATTGACTTATAAGATTGAACTTTAGCGGGTCATTTCAATATAAATGACATATTTTAAGCCAGTGTATTGTTTTGAATGCTGTTTGGTTTGTAGACTAGCATTGCTATGGTAGTTAGGTTTCGTTAAAGTGCAACAATGGGTAGGATTAATAAATGAAATTATGAATGTGAACTCGTGGATGGTGTTAATATCTAACCGTTGTCACCAAAGAAATGGCTAATGAAAAGCTTGGTCTTGCAGCAGAACCGTCTCCTATAGGGGGCTTGACATTCTGAAATTTGAACAAACATCACTGTTTTATAGTGCTTCATATTTCAATTTGGGGGTTTTGGAGCTTTGTTTCGGAGGAAATAAGCCTCCCAAAGCGTCCCCATGATGCCGGGACTGTGGTGAAACTTCAGCTTGCTTTTTAATGCAATTGACTCAGAAAATTACATAGGTTACGCGATATCTCAAGCTAAAGCTTGCAAGATATGTCACACTTTCTGTTTATAAGCATGACAGGGCCCAAAGTGGTAGAACGCATTCAGGTAGTGTCAGGCCCGCAACCAGGGGGAGGGCGAACCCCCTGCTAGAGAATTTTTCGCCCCCCATTGAAAAATGTATTGGAGATAGTTTAAAACTATTGGATGCAGTTCAAAAAATTTGGGCCACTCTCAGAAAAATCTTCACCACTCCTGATGTCCCCTGGTTACGGACCTGGGTAGTGTTTATTCTGCTTCATGAGGTAAAACTTATGCTGGGACTATTTTGCCTTCATTTGAACACAGTTGGTTGAAGTGGTCATGTGACAAATACAACACGCAGAGACAATTGGATGGGGTTTTAAGAGTTAGTGGTTAGGGTTTAGGATCAGGGCTTATGGTCAAGGTTTAGGGTCTGGTTTTAGGTTTAGTGGCTCAGTGTTTAGAGTTAGGGTTTAGCCTGCAGTTTACTTAATGCAAACAAGAAGCCGCTAACTCCTTGCCAGTCCTGAAGCCATGACAACCATCATCCATGCAGGAACTGAGCTGTTACAGATGTCATGGTCAACTAAGCAGGACATGCGTTCCAAACTTGTCATGTGACTACTTCCATCAATCGTGTTCAGCTCAAGGCAATATGATTCCAGCAGTTATTTTGCCTCATGAGGCAAAATAGACACAGAACAAAAAATGTATATTTTGCATCACAATACACTTGCGGATAGTTTTCGGATACGGATAGTATAATTTCAACCTAAACAGTATTCGGATCGGATACGGATATCATTTTTCAAAAACAGGATAGGATCAGATGGAAAAAATCCACCATCCAATCATCTCTGATCAGTACAGAAGACGTTGGCTGAAAATGAAACCATTACAGTGCAAAACAAGTTACAAAATTAAACAAATCCGTTCAGAATATTTAGCCCAGAAACATGAAAAAAGTGAGTTTTCAAACCGCTTTCAGGACCAAGTACGTACACATATTTTATATCAGTGTCTTTGTAATTTCATGCAGATTCCATTTCTGTTAAAATTTTGAACTACACTATTCGGATACTTGAGATTTCGCACAAAATATTAAGTACAGTTTTTACATAAAGTTAGCGTCTGAGACAGACAGATAGCGGCTGCCAACCTGTTTTTCCTCCTAATTTTAAATAACTTTCCAGAGCACGTACCAACACATATTTCATATCACAGTCTTTGTTATTCAATGAAGATTCCATTTCTGTCAAGATTTTGAACTACACTATTCCGAATCGAGAGATTTCGAATAATAGGTTCAGTACGGTTTTACATACAGATAGCATCTTAGACAGAGAAATCTTGGCTGACAACCAGAGATGAGCGGACTGTCAAATTTTGCGATCCAGAACAGATAGATAGCATCTAAGACAGAGAAATCTTGGCTTCAAGCTGTTGTTCAGGTTTTTCTAGGTAAGGTAACATTACTATTTAAATTGTAATGTCAAATAATATATTTGGGCTTAAACTATTAATTTGCAAGTACATTTCAAAGAACATACAAATTACTAAATCGGTTCAATATACAAAGCTCGTCACTCTTTTCGTGTGGTAATTAGCAGCTTTCCGACAATGTGCAAATATTTCCAACTTTCTTCCACATAACCTTGGTTTAGCAGACTAAAAGGTCATCATGTGTGTACAGGCAAGTTGCCTGCAACAACTTTATTACCGTACAGAAAACAGGCTTGTTGAAAAGTCCACAACCCTGAAACAGCCAGGACAAATTAAAAAGAGGTTGCAACCAATCAAAACTCATTATTAAGTGAGCTGATCCTAAAGACAACGTCATTAAAACGTCAGCAAAGTTACAAGACTAGTCACAAGATGGGTCACAAGACATAAGCGAAATCACATGACGACTGGTCACGACCAGGTGAAAACCCAAGTACCAAAATTTACCTGATGGTCCTGGAGGCATTTAAACCAGTCAATCACCAGACAATTACGCAAGCAGTAACCAATTAGAACACCTGAAGAAAATGGGATTTTCCAAGTCACATGACGATTTATTGGTATAAATAGCGTCTCATTTGGACTGAAAGTCAGTCTTAGAAAGAGTCTTCTCTTTCCGCCTTAAGTGCCTGAGGCTGGGGTTAAGTCGTTAACGGGATTAACGATCAGGAAAGAGAAACTGGCTTATTCCGCCTTAAGTGCCTGAGGCCGAGGTAAACCCATTGTCCGGCATTGTGCTTTGAACACACTTCTGCCAATGATCAGGAATAAAAAGTGGTATCTCGCGGCGTGTATCAAGTTCCATGCCAGTTAAAATTTACAGCAGAACGGTTTGCCCGAGTAAGGCTCTGTCAGGCTAAGCGCTGCACTGTATTAACGTAACCTTCCTCATGCTTGTTGTTTAGGCTTAAACTATATTCATGAGTGAGTTCCATTCCTGCCATACCGAATTGTTGACATATCAAACACATTTGCTAACCTCTGACACTAAAAACAGTAGCTGTGAGAGTCTGATTAATGACAAATTTCCGCCTTGAATCGCACAAGCCTTTTACCGCACACATCGAGATTCAAGCTAATCGTGGCGAAGCATGAATGCAACACTATCAGACAGCAATCAACAGTCAATTAGATAGACGTATATTTTAAAATGTCTCAATTTTTTTATTGAATCTTGTGACAACTTGCATGCTCAAATAATGGAGTAAATTTTACTAGTAACGGTTACTAAGGCACAAAAACTTCAGTCTTATGCTTATAAATAAGTTACATGGATACTTAATCCAACTCAAAAGAATTGTAGATCATTTTACCGCGCATATTATGAGAACAGAATTAATAATTGAGTATTATGCGAGTGTTGTAATTGGTCGAGAAGTGCTTGAAGATCTTGAACTCTCGTACTTTGGTGAGTACCATCATGTTTTATTTTGAACTGATATCATGACGAATAAAAACTATGAGATTAAGACACATATACTTTATTTGTGTGTATTTTTTATGAGGTGCATCATTTGGAAGAAATTAACTATCGGGCAGTTAATTGGGCCTGTCAACCAGACTTAAGTTTCTGCGAAGACGGATCTGGATTCAGCAATGAGAACCCATGCTTAAAATTGTTACTGCTGAACCCAAATCATATCGTTTGTCATCCTTAGGGATCGCATCATGTGTAACATGTGAATTATTCTGCCCTTCATAACAGCTTCAAACGTTTTCACTGCAGTCTAAAGTTCTCACAATCAGTATGGTAGCACAGTCTTCACACGCAATGGTCTGTGCATTAGTGGCACACTAGTGCACGACAAGGATGATATTGAAGTCCTTTCCATGAACGTCATTGGAATATCTATCCATTCTGTATGCAAACCACATGATGCCCAGTTTGTTATATCTGCAGAAGTCTCAAATGGACACACAAACTTGTACATAGGGATTTCAACAGCCGCCGTACAACATGGGGCTATGCCAACATTAATAGCGACGGTAAGCTCCTGGAAAACTGGGCTGAGGCAAATCAGATTTCTCCGGTTCACGATGCAAAACTCCCTCACTCATTCAATAGCACATGGTAGAATGAATGTTATAACCCGGACCTTGCCTTCGTTTCCCTATCGATCGCCAACCGAAGTGAAAAACTTGTCTTTGATCCAATCCCAAATTTTCAGCATTGTCCAGTTGGTCTTAAGATTAACGCAGTTGTCACGCCTCGTCAAATTCCTTTCAGGTGATGGTTCAATTTTAAGAAGGCGAATTGGCTGGGATTCACCCATGACCTGGACTCAGCTGTAGTTGATATCCCAGCAATCCCTAGCAAATTCGATGCATTTGTGGACTGTGCAAAATTCTCTGCAAAACGCAACATCCTTCGGGGTTGTCGAACGTGCTTTGCCCAAGGCCTCAACAAGGATTCTACAACTCTCTACAACAAATGCGTTGAACTAAACAATGCAGACCCTTTCAGTTCCAATACCGTCCAATGTGGCAATGCGCTTACAAATGCCATCGCCCTTGGTAAGAGAAAAAAGTGGCAAGAGCTTATAGAAAGCACTGACATGACTCACGGTAGCAGGAGAGCCTGGAAAACTATTCACTTTCTTGGAAACGACTACACAAAAACAGAAACCAAGTCTCTAGTCAGTGCTGACCAGGTCGGTCATCAACTCCTTGTGAATAGCCGAGGAAACCATCACCATTCCAAACGAAAAAAACTCTCTCTGGTCACATCAGACTCTTACACATATACACGGCCTTTCACCATGACTGAAATGATCACTGCAATTAAGGCCCTAAAAATCATTAGGCAGCACGTTTAGACGATATCCTTGTTGAACAGATAAAACATTTTGGTCAAGGTGCTCTAACATGGCTGATGAACATGTTTAATCATTGCATTGCCTCCAATAACATCCCCAAAGCATGGCCAAAAGCCAAAATAGTAGTGTCCAACTGTATGTTCTAGGACCGCCCCTTTGATTCCTGTATATTCTAGTGGTCAAAGGGAAATAATATTTGACCCCCATATTAATTTCCCTCATATTAATCTCCCTTAGGCTCCATGAGTGTTTCTATTTTTTGCTCAGATATCCCCATGCATGTGTATTTATTCGATCTGGAAGACTGATTTGTTTGTCATCATTGGCAGAGAGAGCTATTTTATTGACAGTTTCTGTGAATATTTCATGTTGCCAGCTTCTGATTGCGTTTATAGTTCTTCGCTGTTCTTTGTCATTGAAAAGACAATTTTTATAATCATCGAATAAAATATTATTTTTTACAACACCTTTTTTTACACCTTTACATTTCTTCTCTTCATCTCCTTCTATCATCTCGTTCCTCTTCATCTCCTTTCCTATCTTTGAAAAGTCTTCTGTATGTATTTCATACATCAATGAGTCAGTATCAGTCATCAACAACTTTGCTTTTGATTGATATTTTTTCTTGATGTAGTTATAATGAAAATCATACATGAGAGTCTTTGACAAATCTAGAATACACATCCCAAGATAAATTGGCTTGTTAAAGTTGATTTTTGTTTTTTGCATATGCACTGCAACAAGATCTTCACTGAAGATTATTATTCGTTCATAATTAGGCATTGAAACAAGCTTTTCAGCAGACTTTTCACTTGTTCTAAGTCTTATATCAACTCTGTTGCGATTATTCTCCATAGTTTTTCCAAATACCGAATTGTTTATCAGTTTGAAGAAATCTTTCTCAAAATCGTTGGTGGATTCTGTTCTTAGTTTTGTATTCAAGTCAATGTAAGGCTTCATCCATGCTTTTTCGTTAAAGGTGATCCCACGATGAATTTTTGTTAATTTTAAGCCAAGGTCTAAACACTGTTTTAAATTTTTACAATGTAATATATATTTTTTCTTGTCCTCTAAATTAAGGACAAGTTTTTTCACGTTATTTACAGTAATCCTCTCTGGAGCAAGAGGATAATCATTATGAAGATCATGAAGTTCTTTTGGATACTTTAAATCAACCTCAAGAATGCATCCTAATTCTTTCCAATTGTCTAGATCTTTTTCTTTTATCCACTTGAAGTCACTAACTGGCAATGGTTGACTCATTGCCCAACCATACAAGTTGTGAGCATCAAGATATTGAATAAATTTTGATTTTTCTTTTGAATTAAAATCCTTCATATACTTATTATTTGCTCTTGAATATCGTGTTGAAATCATAGAGACTCCTCCACGTATTCCCTGCTCTATCATGAGTAACATGTCTGGATCGCTCAATAATTCAAGTTGAACTTCAGTCTTTTTTAAACATGCAGCCCATGCTAGTCCAGGCGCTGAATGATACCAACAAGGATCAAGTTCATAATTTGTTAAACAAACGTTTCTAAAATATCAAAGACATCCGCAAGTAAAACTACGTCTGTCATAAGATAGAGATCATGATAATGACGAAAATCTTTCATCGAAACAATCCCAAACCCTTTGAGCATGTTTAAAGTCTTCTGGTGATATATCAGAGTCGTTCAACTTTTAGTAAAGCATCTCTTTAGGGGGTAATTGAGTGTCATTAAATTTACTCAGACTGTTAAACCAGTCATATGGAAAAACTCCTTTTCGTCTTAACAACTCACAAGCCTCTTCATCAAATGTTTTTTTAAGATGAGTGAATTGTTCTTTTTCTAGATTCTTCGTCAATTTTTCAAGACTAGATTGTAAGAATCTAAAACTGTCAATAAATCGAATCTCAAATTTTTTTTCCTGCTCTTTATCATAAATCTTTTTTGAGAAGCTTATATAATTTTTTTCAGTTTTAAGTATACAATTTAATCTTCCTGGCGTCTTCCCCAAGTTCTTAATGAACAAATGTGCGTCATAGCCAGAAAGATTATGAAAAATCACCAGTATATGTTGTGGCTCTTGATACAATAAATTACATTTATTATCAGTTGCTCCACGATATTTTCCAGTTTTATGATCATGATCTCTACACTTTTTATCGTTAGAAGGAAATGTTTTTTTGCAAAGATAGCAAGTTTTTGCATTTTCAAAATCGATTTTATTATTTTCAGTCATGACCATAGGTTTATGTTCCATTAACCAAATTCTGCCTAGGTCTTTTTCAAGTAGATCTATAAAAATCCCTGTAATGACTTCACCATCTTCTCTCTGAGAATAAAGAACATGTTTAACAGGTTCACCATTTTTAAGTATATAATAGCAGAATCCAGAAGGTTCATGTTTTTGATACTTCTCGGTGAACGATTTATCTAAATCAGGTTGACAACTTTGAATTGGTTTTGTGAAGCATTCAAAGTCTGCGTAGACTACGATTGGGACTTTAGTTTATCGGTTGAAATTATTCAATTCTAAAATTGTCCCTTTTTTTGGTAGAGTTATCTTAACCACTCCATTCTTTTGGCAATATTCATTATGTTTTTTTAAAACCTCCTCAGTTGTAAAAGAATTAAGACACCTCAAGCAGAAATGTCTTTTTTCTGTATGTTTAGTCTTTTGACTGGTTAAAAGTCTTGACATGTTGCATATTAAAACATAATGCTTACCTTCAAGCAGTAGAAGATTTACTTCATGTAGTTTTTCATTTTTATTAGAAATCCTCAAAGGATATACCTTATTTTCATCATCATATCCTAAAACATTTAAGGAAATAGTGGGATTTTGTTTCTCAAATTTATCTATATCTTTCAGTTTCACTGGAAAGCTTATATTTTTAAAGTTTAATGTTTCAGCTTGTTCTTTTAATTGCTTTGTAATCTTTTCAGGATGATCTGTAGCAGGATTCAACGTCCTTGTAACGCACCATTTAAAACATTGATTATCAGTTTTATTTTCAATTCTAAACTTCATGTTCATCAAGGCTTTTTTACTTGCTAGATATTTTGGTAATTTCACATAAGTACCTCCTCTCAAGGTCTTATATCTCACTGTGTGAATATCAAGACGCACAATTGAGTGAAATGTTCACCCAGATCCATTCATTTGAAAAACTGCAATATTTTCTAAAATTCCTTCAGTCATTTCTGTCCACAACTCATTTAAATCAGTTGATGCTAAAATAATCATCGTTTTTGACTGAAAATTTTTCATTTCAATAATAGACTCGACATTTGTAGATGGGAGAATTCGTTCCATTCTTGCTATCAAATACAAGTCTTACCTTTGTCTGAGGCTTTAATTTTTCCATAGCTTTTTGTTTAACAGTCATCAAAAACGTCTTAGGATCAAACTTTTGATCTGTTGGTGGTTTGATAGTATGGTGAACTGTGAATCCTTTCAAAGCTGATCGCTTGCTTTCTTCAAATTTCAATTGTTTAGGATATAAACTCATGACTTTTTTCTTAAAAGCTTCAAACTCGTTGTTGATTGTTTTTTTTTACTGGTGTTGGCACAAATCGTAACAGCCAATCATTAAATCGTTTAAAACCATTTTCGATACTACGTTTAGGTGTTCTGACATACTTACTTGGTTGACTTGGTTGAAGAATACTAGTATTAATTTGTGGTAGATTTTCATAAAGTATACTTTCCACCCTTTATATAAGATCATAAAATTATCTTCAACTAATTTTTATTCATAAAGAAAATTCATTCAATTATTTTTTCAATATTATTTTCTTTAACTTATTATCTTCGACTTATTATATGATAAAAATTAATCAATTATTTTTTCATTTTATAAAAATATTTTAATCTTTTTTTAAATTGTTTTTCTACACATATGACAATCTTTCAATTTATCAGCACAACTAAAACATGCAGAATGCCCACAACGTATCAATACTACTTTTGGGGTATTTACTAAACAAATTTTACATGTAACAGGTTCTTTTGCTTCTTCATCATTAAACTTTTTAGTTATTACTTTAGTTTTATTTTCATCTACTCTTAATAACATTTTCGGGGCCATTTCGTTATCATATTGTCTAAACCAATATTTAAACCAACTATAAATATTATTACTGTACCCCGAAATTACACCCCTGTCAGGTATTATTGGTAATTCGCGGAAATCATCTGAACTAATCATTAACCAAATGTCAAAATACCTTCCCTCATCATCATCTTCACCATCTAAAGAGTAAGTATATCTTTTTATTGTAATATTAGTTATTTCACTAAAAAGAAATTTATACAATTTTCTAATTTTAACAATTTCCCTTCGAATTGTTTGATTTCTAGTAGGTCGGTTAAAAATTGTGAAACGTTCTCTTAAGTTTTCTTCAGGAATTATAGTTTCTTCATGACATATGCGTGGAATTATCTCTTTGAGTCTGGAGACACCTTCTGGATTTGCTGAAAAACAACTTACAATCACTTCATGTCTTCTGTCATAAATCTTATTCAACAAAATTGGTGTTAATTTTCAATATATCCCCTTGTTCACCAAGAATTCCATATAACATTTTTTGTTGATTAACACGTCTGCGTTTTAAATGATTTATCACAAGCGTTTCATCAGTATTCATTCTTTATATGATATTATAAACTTATCTTTATATTATTTTTATTTATAAAGAAATTTCTCTTATTTTTTTTACTTATTCAATTATCATATTAACTTCTTATTATATCAACTTATTGTTTCTTTAACTTATTCAATTCTTATTTCTTTAACTTATTATTATTTCTTCAACTTATCAAATTATAATTTTTTTTGTTATTCCAAGTTTTTCCACTGTTGTATTTTAAATATAAAATTCCTTTCCCAGTTTTTCTTGAAGCTTCAATGATACTATTAAAAATTGTTTCTTCACCTGTGAGAATGTCAACAAGTTTGACAACTTTTCCTTTTTTCGCTTTCTTTCTTTGCTTAGATTTCTTGCTTGTTCTAACAAACCCTTTTCTTCAATAATTTCAAGCATTTGTTTTTTATTTGTGTAAGACATCTTGTACTGTTTTTCAATACTTCCATCATTGCTGGTCTTGTAATATTTTCAACAGTTGCCATTTATATATAATGGTAATTTTTTTTAAATTAAAATTCAACTCTCATCTTTTTTTCTGATCATTGCAACTATTATAATTTTTTTATCATTGCAACTATCATAAAAGTTTATCTTAATCATTGTAACTATTATAAAGGTTTATCTTAATCATTGTAACTACTATAAAATTTTTCTTATTGTATTCACAGTATTAATACTCAACTCTCATCTTGTTACCATCACTCTGGAAGATCAAACTTTTATCGCTAATCACAACCGCAAAAGCTTCTGTATTTACTGCTACGTTTTCTGAGAACTGCGTTTTTACCTGAATGTCAGTCGCGGAGTTTTTCAGTTTCTCACTTTGTTTTGTCACGTCAAAGACAAACATAGGGAATAATTCTTTATAGTCTGCTGGGGTTATATTTGGATTTGAAATTAAGTCTTCTGCATTGTAAAATTTTATTCGGAATGCTGCAGTATCCCCATAAACCCTTGAAAATTTTTGCTGTGTAAAGTTTGTATCATCATAATCAATTTCTGGATATCACCTAGAGTTTAAAATCACAAACATGTTAGTGAGATTACAATGATAAAAAATTGATGGGTTGTGCTCCTGGTCTCCAGATTTATCTGTCTGAAAAGCTACAATTATCCAACGAGGTTTCTCTGGGGCTGATTTCACCGACAATCGCCAGGTAAAATTTCTTGTTTGTGCAATTGGGATTGAGTCGCATTGAATCATGCGATAACCAACTGAGAGACTTGATTTTGACTCTATTTGTACAGTTCATGCTTTTCTCGATCATTTGGAAGCACATGAGGTGCATACCAAGACAATTTTGTTAAAACAACTTTCCCAGCATCAGCTGCAGCAGCTCTGAAAATCGCATCATTATCACTAGGGCAAGTTTTTGTTGCAGTAAAAAAGTGAGAAAGTTGCATTTATTTTCAACAAAAGTTGCATTTATGCGCACATTTGACTGCAAAGGACTTGACACAACCTATTTTCGTTTGCGCAGACTTGGACAAAAGTCAAGATTTTCCACACTTCCACCTCTAATTGAGTTCGGGCACTGTCGTACTTGACTGGGTTTGCAAAACTTCTAGCTTGCAATCCAACTGTTTCGTCATAGATAACATCGAGACCAGCTATTCCGTCATATAGCTCTTTTTCATGCAATCAAAGAGAATAGAACTAAACTGAAATAGTTTTGTAGCATTTTTTTTATTTACGCTTTTACATTTTG
>Ga0210059_1004593_pt1 | contig 22309 bp, 11 predicted proteins | sample Ectturendosymbi2_FD_188042 | JGI IMG/M metagenome (GOLD analysis project Ga0210059, IMG submission 188042) | Ecteinascidia turbinata endosymbiont from Florida, USA - Sample 2 (SPAdes) (version 2) | ecosystem: Host-associated > Tunicates > Ascidians > Unclassified | place: Key West, Florida...
GCGGTTTGCGCTATCTCGCGCCAAGATCAACTGTTTTTCCTTTTCGCCTCGCACAACGTGCAGTAAAACCACAGCCCAGTCTAATTTCGAGTTAGTAACATTTCGGCGCTCTTTGTGTATAAACCAAATTCTGCTAACTGAGTCAGAGTATTTCTGATCACCGAAAAGACGAAATATCTGAGCTGTGGATTTCACACCAATTGGTATGTAAAATATGTTTATTCTTATTTCTCTTGAACGTCTGTAGCTCACAGTGCATCCGATGCAAGTTTATCGCTGTGCCTTTAGTTAGCGTAGATTTATCTGAGAATAGTGGCAGCAAACTCCCTTTCATTGTTAATTGCTGAACTGACTTAACTCGCAGTCGCGCTTTCAAGGATTAATTGTCTTGCCACGCTGAGTTAATCGACAGTGCGGTCTGATAGTTTGCTGTTGCGGCGTTTGGTAGAATCGCTTAGTTTGTTTGTTGTTTCAGAAACCGTGTTTGACGATCAATCGCCGTTGAAGTTTGACGCCTGTTGGATTTTGTGACAACAAAGTTTGCCCTGATTGATTGCCCTCCGTTTGCGTTGCTTAGGGAATAGGAGACTACAGCCCCGTGGTGCACGGAGTTCGTAAGGGTCAGGTTTAGGCGAAAGTGCGTCAGGCGCGCGTTTCTCTAATTTTCTGCGGACTAGCTCCTCCACGGCTCGCATCTAAGGCTAGCTGCCGCAACAGTGCTCATCCTCTGGGTTGATGTGCTCTTCGTCTGGAAAGGGCTCGTGGTTGGCACCTAATCTTACCTCCGGAGTTCTTGTACACTGCGGACGTTTTTCCAAAGGCATGCAGTGTTGATAAAATTTGGGCGCCTGACTGCATAGCAGAAAAGGTGAAATTTGCCTTTTGCAGTGCTCCCATTGCTTCCCTTGAATGCAGCATTTGCTCCATTTTTGCGTTTAATGTTGAGCAAAAGTTTTCCAGCTGTTGCTTGTTTTCCTGATAATAATCTGGGAATTCATTTTGTGTATTATCGTCATTTCTGTCTTCATTTTCAGTCTCATGTTCTCTTGCAAGCCCACTGACCGATGCTTCATCCGTATTCTCGCAAAGTAAAGTGGTTAAGCACGTGAAATCATTGCTTATATCAAAGAAGTTTAAGGATGGAGCTTTTTGTATCTTCTTTCCTCGTGCGAGCCTTGGTAAAAAAAGGCAAACTTCACCCTGCAAAAAGCAAACTTCACCCTTCTGCTATGCACTCAGATCACAAACTTTCAATGGAGTTAAGATCCAGCGGATCCAGCGAGTTTCTAGACCAGTCTAACAAATATAATTTGTGTTTCCGGAACATGTTTTTTGCCCGTTATTATCTTTCCTTAATTTTCGAGTTAGAAGCTGCTTTTTAGCGGTTTCTTAGACTTTCTGCCAGCCTCCAGTGGGCGGCGTCGCATTGTACTTGAGCATATGAACTCCAGCATGCATCAAATCCTTCTGTACATGCAAACTCTCTTCCGTGTACAATTTTTGCAATTTAATGGCTGTTTGGATATAGTCTTAGTGTTGCGTAAGCGTAACAATGCGACTCCGCTTCTTAGTTGGGTACCTGCCATTAAAAATCACAGAAATTCTAACATGTGTAACTCTCAACCACACGAAACAAAGAATTGGCTTCATTCTGTAACCCTATTGAGAGGAATAAAATCGTATGTGGAGTCATAAAGCGTATTTTCTAATGTTCCGGCACATCACGCTATACTTAGTGCATTGGGCGAGCAATGCAACGGCAGCAATTAAGATTTTCCAAAACGCTCACCAAAATAAATGGCGATACATTGTATAGCGACTGAAAAAAAACAACTTCAGTCAATTAATTTGCACAAGACTGTATAAACAAAATCATAACAATAAAAACTGTGCATAATTGCCTATTTCATTTTTTAACTTTGAGATTCATGGGACCCCTAGACTCTTGTGGGCCCCGGGACGGCGACCCGCCCCTCCCCCCTCTCGTGGGGCCGGAACTCACAAATCCAACTTCAAGAATAAGTCACGTAAATTGGAGATGTACTTTGTTCTAACACAGTAAAGCAGACGTTGCTTCAGTTGTTAGAGATGGAGTTTGAAAACTTTATAATAGTCCACATCAGAAATGCAACATGGAGTTTTACTCAAGCGTGCAAAAAACTGACAGAGTTGAAATGTCCGTGACATTTGTCATGGTTGTCTGCTTTTCTGTCAAAAAATTTTTATGAAGTGAGGAAAAAAGATCTACAACCATGTCAAAATTTATGTAAGCTATAGGATTCATGATTTCCAACCCTGGCCTTGCCATGCAATTACACTGCAACCAAATCAATGCAATCTGTTAGTTGTTAGGTAACATGGAATCCGGTGAAAAGAGATTACAAACAAGTGATAAAATGAAATATATTTTCGTGACGGCTTAAAACATCACCCAGTTCAAATATTGACTTATATCATTATACAAAATTTTTACGATGTAAACATTATTTGCAGTATTTTTGCACATTTTATCAAATACATTATAGAAGATAAATGTATACTCCAATAATGTCGATGATAAAAGTATGACGGGATCCTCCAATTGTTGTGGGCTTGCTGCTCTGTAACGCAAAAATAACAGAGTTGGTGACATTTACTTAAACGTTAAGTAATGAAAGTTAAGATTCTAGTTTTGTTTTTAACAACCCACGTAGCATGGTAGTGATTTCCTGGCACGAATGGTTTCGAAACTGTCGATAGGAAGTATTGAATCTCGCTTGACCGGATGTCTTAAAAATAAATTCAGAAGCCAATGTTAAAACTTTCCTACGGAAGAATCTTCCAGAAAGGCAGACTCGCAGCTATGCATAGCAAATATTTGGAATGAGTAAAAGACAGATTTCAAAGCTTGATATAACAAACAGCCACTATGCATCTAGAGTAATTTTGTCATCTCTCAATATTATGTATGACTGGTATCCAGTGTATTGTTTTTCTACACAAACCCAACTTTGGAGATTTAGTTGTAATTGACAGAGTTTAAGGTTAATGTTTGAATTTGAAAAATGTTAAAACACATGTGTCCAACAGGTTTTAAATTCAGAAAAAACTGATGTCATAAAATTTTATTCGCACTCCAACATCTTGAATTAGCGACTTCTTAGATAGTGTTGGTATCTTTTATGTTAAAACAATGCACTGATTTATTGCACAAAATAATAACATTGGCTCTTAATGCAGTTATGACAAACCGCTAGGAAAGCTTTAGGAATCGTCGAACGAGCAGCGTTGAAACAGTTACACCCGTCTGGTTATTTAACTCAATACTTCGTTTAAATTTGAAACAAAACGGAACTAACTGACTCAATTATTCGTGAAATCGCTAACCGAGCTTGGCAAAAAACACGTTGGAAGCAAAGCGTAAGCAAAAGTTCATCACCGTTTAATCATTCATCCTAGGTGCGTCATATCGAAGGTTGGTCAAGTGGGACTTTTCGATTAAACAAATGTGGTTTGTGGCGAAAAAACAGCAGTTTTTCTTCATATTCCAATTATTTCATGCCTGCTATTCATAATATAATAGGACTGCACAATTGAACTTACCTCAGAGTTTATCAGAGCAACTTCCATATTATGTTGTTGTATCAGGACAGGAAAATATTCCTGATATTTTGTTGGAATTCCTGAATTGAAGTCAATTTCAGGTGGTGATGCTTTCGAATTTCGTTTAACTTTAATGACAACGTTACACGAGTTTTGTTGCCTCACAACTTTCATAAAAACCACTGATTATTTTCAACGGGTTCATCCACGACTTTTAATGCTTTGAGGGCAATTAGTAAAAAGGCCGCAGTGAACATGAAAATCTCGACTAAACATGTAAAGTGCTGGAAATGCGCTGTTTTTTGTAATAAATCCAAAAGCGTGGAGTAGCAAACGTTGTTAAACAACACGCTTCGAGCGGCTTGAGATCATAGCCGTAACCAAGGGGCAATGCCCCCTTCTAAATTTCTAGAATTTCTTGCCGTTTTGTGCTTTGAGAGGCGGTATCCCAAAACAAAATACTGTTGCTCGCTTTAAAGTCAAAATATTTGGCCCAAAAAAATTTTGGGCTGGCTACGCCACTGTTTGAGATCGAAGTGAATTGTTGTTGCAAGCAAAGGAAAACTAATGTTCCTTGTCAAGTTCAAAGCAACACAGAAAGTGAGATAAGGGTGGAAAGCAGAAAAAACGATTTTTTGCTTTTGAAACACCTGCTGCCGTTTGAGATGAAAAACTATTAGTCGACTTACGCACACCTGCGATAGCAAAATCACCTGCCAGGTAGCTCTTCGGGAATCTCTTCACTCTAAACCAGAGGTTCCCTATCTGGGGTACATGTACCCCTAGGGGCACATTTGCCTATCCGAAGGGGTATATTTAAGGTTAGCAATAGAAGAGAAATATATATTTACATATCTTTTATTTCCAAAAATTCATACATACATCAGTAAACATTTTAAAGCCGTTATGTGCTTATTTTTAAATATATCTGATTAATCATGATAAAATATTTTGTCATAAAAAATTTTAGAGGTGCATGTTCATCTGTCGAAATATTGAAGGGGTACATGGTCGAGAAAGTTTGGGAACCCCTGCTCTAAACAGTAACAAAATGACAAGATAAAAACATGATTTAAGTCACAAAAGCATGAATTACCATTTACTAGCTTTAGAAGTTTACCAGAAGTCGAAAAATTAAAACTTTCAGTTGTTATTTCTCGAACTACTGTTGATGTGACACAGCAAATGGGATACATCACCTCAAAATTACCTTAAATCTGTTTTAAAAGTCTGCGCAATATAAAAATATTTTGTAGACCTGTTTCAATTAGAGCAGCTTCTCTTATGACATAAATAAGATTACATTGCAGAAACAATGGTAGGTCTGTTAAACATGCAAACTAAAAAGCGAACAAAGCATTCCGAGTCAGCTGATAATGGAAAGTTTTAAAGCGTAACTATTGACCAGCACGGGCAGTGGTTGTTTACAAGAAAAACGCATCTTTGGGCCTTTAAAGGTAAAAACAGGATGGACAGATATTGTGACTTGTCATTTGAAAAACAATATCACCTCCATAAACTCCGACTATTTGACGTTCCGTTTTGCGTTGCAATAAAAAACAAGTTGAAGTCGTTTTTGCGGTGAAATTTCTCTAACCCACGCAAATTCAATTTTCAATCATTTTTTTATCTGATCTAAAACACTGCAAAAGCAAGAAAGTTCCAAAGCTACCTGCTTGTCACTTAATCATAAATCACTTTCTCTCCAAGCTACGGCTCAACGGGCCTTCCACGAAGGTTGTGGCAACACTGCAATGCAAAGGATAAAAATCATAATATTTGTTTGATATTTTCAATTTATCAAAACGCTGGTGCACAACCTAAGAGAACAATGTTCCTGGAAGCTTTTACTGACAGGTATGTACCAAGACTCGTTACTAGTTCTAAGCATCTGATCACATCAGACATGTTTGGTGGACTACTCAGATTGGTACAGTTTCTGCAGATTCGTATCGTAACAGTAACAGCAGCAATTAGCAAAAACATGTTATTTTAGTCAACGTTTCGACTCAGTCATACGTCAATACGGATTCGATTTACGCTCAGAAATATTTTAAAACTTCTAAGCCAGTTCCAGTGACCTACATGAGGCCAACCCAGTTGGTACATTTCGGGGCCCGAGAACTAAAAAGGGTCTGGTGGAACTTCAATGTCGGCTGTTCGTTGTATGTAGATTTTACATAGCTGTGTACATAAAATATCTTCCCACGACCCTTCCAAAAATGGTTCGCGACCCCTCTTGGCAGTAGCGCAGCCTAGAGGGGAGGAGCCAGTCAGTGACGTCAGTGACGTTTTTTAACAGTGGGAAAATTGATACAAAGCACCAGTAAAAATCTCAGCAAGTTTCGGAGGGGCATGGCTTCTTCGGCCTCATTCTGGCTGCGCCACAGCGTCACGGGCCATGACCCCAAGTTGAAAATCACTGCACTAAGCCATGAGAGAAACTCAACTCCAAACGTAGATGATTCAACCAAAACACAAGTCGCGGGAAGTAAAAACTGGAAAATACGTCGCTCGCAAATAATTTTACTTTTCACAATAATGGAATGCTATCTGACGCGTTCGTAAGGTTGGCAGACGAACTCCACGCAGCACTTGAATGCCAAACGTTGCGAAGGGAGGAAAGCAACACTGATAACTGCCCACATGGGTGGATGGGTGATGAAAAAGGACAAACAAGCGAGCAGAGCCGAGTGGAAACAATCAACGAACAACGCAAAGGGGTAGGCCGATGAATTTAAACGACGGAGGGTCATGTTGTGGATATTAATCCATGCGTTAAGTTTGTTTGTTAAGCCATTTATCTTTAGTTATAATTCAAGTTGCATCTACGATAAAAACCTGTCAAATGCGAACACAACAGTTTTGTCGCTGCTGTGGAAAGAAATTTTCGTCAACGTAATTGTGCATAAGAAAATCAAAATTGTGTGTTGTGTTGCGATCTTTGCGTCCTTTTGTTTCAGATAAAATCGTTCCGTTCGACTTAACCTAAATGAGTTTACGCGTAGATTTGGTGGAAAACATGCTCTGACTAAGAAATTAATGGCAGCTTTGGTATCCACAGCAGTGTCTGCCAATCAAGGGGGCAACAAGAAACTATTGCGTCGCTTGTCAACTTCAGAGGTCCTGTCAGTCACACGCACGAGTTTAAGCAATCAGAAATGCTGGGAATCATTGTAGCTCACAATACAATCATGTCTCTTTTGAGAACACCAGTCTAATATATCTTGAAGATTATTATTTAACATAATACCTGCCTTGAAACTGAACCTTCACTTTTCTGTGTCAATGGTTTGAGGATTAAGTTTTTCCTGAAGGCGGCTTACAGGCCAAGTCGATATTTTCGTTATTGCAGCTCTGCTGTTCACACAATAGTTCTGATTCACACAAGTTGATCTGATGATTTGGATATATACATATTTACTCAGCTGGTGTGGTACTTGGAGAGCAGGGTGCTTACGGCGCAAGTTAAAATTCTGAAAAAGAATAAACATGAACGCTAGAAACAACTGCAATTTAAAGGTTAAGTGACAAGCGGTAAAATGTTTAATTAAAACGGACAACTTTTATTGAAAGAATGATGCAACTTAAGTATTGCTTACTTTTTATCCTGTTTTTTCAGCAAATGTTGCAGCATTTCATTATTTCAATCATCATTCTTTTTCCAGATCGTTTTTTCCACAAACACTGAATACGAATAGAGACCAATGGAATACGTCATTTCAAACGATAAAAACACTTGTTTGTTTTAGTATTCAGTGTGTTATAATCTTATGAATGATACATAATGGATAACATCACATTGAAGACCTCGCCATTTTCTGCAATAACCTTGAGTTATCTTGTTCTGACATTTCGCCTAAACACGTTTGTTTATTTAAGAATTCAAAAGATGCGCAAAGCACCGTTACGATTCCTTAAAACATTACAATGTAGTTCTACATCTCTATTTAAGGGTAACAGTACTTACATTTACTGTTAGAGCAAACACTAAATGAGTACATCGTTGACGTGTTTGTGTGTGAAGTTACATGGGAGCGTTGCTTTTTCACCTATGTTTTTTCTGTTTCAATGATAAAGCAGCAGCTTTCATTAAAATGCAGTTAGGTGCTGATGCGCAGAAGTTTGTTTCGCAAAACCATGACATGTTGGTTAATTGTATCAAAAAATGGAGAAAAAATTGCTAATTTTCGGCTCTTTAGGATGATTTAATTTTTGCATTAAACAGGATGCAAAAGTGGGCAAAATTCTCCTAAGCAGTAAGTTAATCAATGCCTCGCAACGCATACAAACATTGAAATATGCGCATATCAAAACTCCACTGACAAACCAACGGAATAGTGTACCATTCGGGAACTTCATTCCACATTTTGGAAAAAATCAAGCTTTTGATCCATAGGAAAGCTTTTGATCCATAGGAAAAAATTAACTCTTTGTTCTTACGGCCAAACCCAGTTCAACAATGCTGTTCTCACATGACTTTATGCACCGAAATGACTAAAATAAATCAAACCCAGCTCCAACCCTTTGTCGCTAGTCTATACTGAAACTATAATCTCAAAACTGTAGAAAAAGCACGCCCTTCTTTCAGGGGTGCTAACCAGTCCCTTCGCCACGGGGGGCTTATCCCCCCAAACATAGCTCCAAGCCCCCCAAATTGAAATATGAAATCCTATAAATTAGTTTCTGCATTCAAGCCCTCCTGAAAAAACGTTAAAGCCTCCCGTAAAAAACGTTTAAAAGCCCCCTGTTGCAGACTCTGGCGACGGTTCTGGTGCAAACAGTCATAACCGTTGAGACAAGATGACAGACTAACTACTCCAGATTTATTTTCCAATCCTTACTTCAAGTGATTACTTATTTTCCCGAAGAGTTGCGATGTTCAAAATTCAAGTGATGATACTGATTTTCACGACGAGTTTAAGCATTTTTTTCACTTGGAATATTTAAGACTCTTTGGAATTATATTCGTGCACCACATTACCATTCGTAAACTTACTTACAGAAAGCAACGTTTCACGCACATTACACCGATAAAATAAGTTATTTACGGTTACACAGGTCAACTCAACCAGCACGTATGACAAAACTAACAAGTTCAAAACCAAGACGTGTGAGGAGCAAACGCGTTTTATGCAGTAGGTCGTTCATTAAGCTAGTGAATTCGTGCAACCGTTCAATCCTGTGCTGCAGTAACTCTACTCCACTTAGTATTTTCTAGTCTCTCTGCGGCTTAACACAGCTTTTACCTTCACTGTACACAACTCTATAGAACAGATTATTTTTCAAAGACCTTGACTCCATATTCGGCGTTAAATGCTCAGCAACTGCACCAACCTGGCAGCACTCACTAATGCCTTTTTTACCAAATGATTTACATAGGAAGATTTGCTTTTTATTCCAATCCATTACATTTTCCCCCCGATTGTTCTGTAGGTTTATTATTGTATTTCTATCTTTTGCGAATTGAGTTGCTAACGATGTTTCTGATCAATGGGTCTGTAGCAGGCGCATAACTAACGGGGGCCCAAGGGCCGCCCCCCGCCTCGAAAAATGTGTTGGACAGTTTCAAACTATTGGACAATTTTTTTAAATTCGGCCCCCCTTAGAAAACTTCTTCCCCCTGGTGTCCCAAGCTGGTTACAGGCCTGGTCTGTAGTGCATGGCAGGATTGGAACGTGTTTTGTTTTTAGATCACCTACAAGCATTGTTTTGCTCGTTTGCCAGCAATGCTTGGTTTAATTTCAGAAAGACAACGGAAACAGCTACGACTTCGTATTTTGCAAAGGCGTAAAAGGACTTATACACCACAATGCGTTTAATGTCTTAAAACATTATAACAAATGGCCAGAATGATTTCGATGTTTTCTCGGAAAAACTGCAAAACCACCATATGAGCTTCAGTCGCATGTCTACAGCAGTGAAACCTACAGCAGTGGTTCTTGTGGTTCAAAAAACCTACAGCAGTGGTTCTTAACCGCGGTTTCGAGAAAGCACCTTTTGCGGCTCTCAGCACTCTTTCTATACAGTGGTGCCACTTCGTGATTTTGTCACCATAAGTGTTCTAGTGGTTTTTCATGCATGTCACCATAAGTGTTCTAGTGGTTTTTCATAGCTATCTAGTTTGTTTGAGCTGAACGCATTTAATTACCACTGTAATTGAGACTTGATTTTGTGAAATTGTAATTTGCTAAAATTTTTACCTACAGTACATCTTAAATTGCATACGACCATACAATCTGTTGCGTTGTTTAAAGTTTCAGTGACCTGTACAAAGCACAAGCGTTGCTGTTCTCTCGTTTTTTTTGTCTTTGATTCACAAGGAAAAATTCCACAGGATCGCATGGTTTACAATAAGTAGCGCAATGCCTTCGCTTGCATTGCAACGCATTTTCTGGCCATTTTCATTGTGTGAAAGTTCTTTGCTGTTATGCTTTTGCAGCCAACTTGCATTAAAATACTAGAATGAATATCTTGTAACACCTGATATTTTGTGTAACACGCTTCGTTCTGCAAGGAAACAAATGCATCGGTCACTTAACTATTAAAATTTAATTAATGCGTCTCGTTAACAAAATCGTAGGTCTGGATTTGGGGTCGTTTCAGCGAAAAGGTTGACAACCCCTGGTCTACAGTCTACAGTGACATCCAACCTTTCAGGCAGCGACCCATTTTGCAATCCAATTTAACCGAACGACCCCCTTCCGAAAATTTCCAGTCAAGACAATTTGCAAACACAGGACATCCTTACGACACGAAGTTTCGTGCGTTGGTAAACGCAACCGCAACATGGGTAAATGGTCATAAACACTTAAAAACACAATTGACTTATTTTTGCAGGTTACCCTATTATTTTGGCTACGTTAAAATGTGGTTCCATATATGAATATTTTTTATCAGAAGCTCTTGCGAGCCGCAGCAAAAAGGCAAACGTCCCCCCACGGGGGGCGCGACTCCCAGGATGAGACTACAGGGCAAGACAAGCCTTCCGTTTCCTGAACTTCTATTTCCTGATACTCGCAGACACACATCAAACTAGCGCTGCAGGCGCAGCAAGCAACTGGATCAAACCATGGTTGCCAAATCGTACAACGAATAAACCAAATCTAGTCTAAAAATACACCAAATATCTGTAACAAGCAGTTTAAATTAAATGCTACTGTTTCCATGCTTTTTGCGACTTCCATCACCTGTAACTGCATTTCTTTTGGCTGTGGTCCGCCGCATTGCTATGCTGTATAATAGCTACTTTGCGGTTTGCAAATTTTTGCAGTTTGCAGAAGGGATACACAGCACCAGCAGAATCCTAATTTGCAAGCCATGCCAACTCTAGTCACTCCTCTAAATCTTCTGCCACTCTCATACGCAGTTTTCCAACGTTTGGATGCACTGTCTGACAAAAAACACAAAGTTGTAACTTCTCAGTTTTTTTCCAGTCTCGCTTTCCGTTTACCCAAAGTGCGCGGATTACTATGGAAAATCACCAAACTTTATATTTTCAGCTTTGACACCACTATGGTTTCTCGGTTTCAGCATTGCGATATTACAAATACTTTAGTTTAAAGTCCCAAATAAACCCTGCGGTAAAAATATACCAAATATATATCAAATTTTTCATATATACCAAATCAAATTTTTATATACCAAACACTTTAAAAATATAAGAAAAATTTGAAATTTGGTGTATATATATATATATATTAGTTGGCAACACTGGATCAAACTTCGTAATTCGCGAGAGAACCAAGCCATGTGCGGACGTCACTGCTGGAAACATCGCACTGGTCAATGAGAAGTGCTGATTACCTTCAGCCTCCTCGCTTCAAACAATTGTTTCAAGAATAGTTTCGGCGCTGATGTGAATTCTTTCCTCTCAGCGGTGACGTGCGCAAATGGCTTGGTTTCGTTTGCCATGCCTGACGCATTTTCCATTTTGGTTTCAGTCTTCTCTTATCTGTTTGCGCTCGGTTGTTGGCAACTTCAACGCAAACTTTAATCAATGCAGCTTTTGCATGCCATCAAATTAATGCTGCAAATTTGCAAACAGACTAAGCATGATTTGGTATCACATCAAAACTTAGTGTAAAACACCAAAAGCGTAAACAATTCAAAGCATTGCCTAACTTTTACCACTTTTCTTGTTGCTTTGCTGTTTAACCAATGCTTCCAAGAAATGATTCATTGGAAACAATCTCTTTGTCAAATATATAAATGTTTCGTAATAACTACGTTGAAGAAACAATAATTGAAATATTTACGTTATTTTAGTCTTTCGTGGCGGATGTTATTGTAATGACACAAATTACCCGCTTGACTAGAATGAAATAAAATCATTAAATATTGATAGTCCAGGAAATAGGAAATATTACTGTATGTTGGTAGGCTGGGAATAGAGAATTTTTGGTCAGCGCAGTGGTGTACCTAAGGCTTCACGCGCTCGGGGACAAAGTCAGTTTTGGTGCCCCCACCCAGCCCGTTCATAGCAGTGTAGATGCGAAGACTGAGTTGGGAGTAAAGGGGCGTCAAAAGCTGATTCGGGACCTGTAATCGCCCGCATATATTTGTTTCTAGACCTGTCTGAAAACTTCATATAACTGTGACGTCACAGAATTGGCGTAAGGACCTTTGAATCTTGCAAATCATAACTATCGTAGAGTTACGAATCTATTCGTTTCGCGTGAAGCTATTCCCACTTTGAAATTTCGGTCACGATTGAACATTCAAACTGTTGTATGGCAACACTCCAAATTGCTGTGATACATTCGAACTGTAGCAACTAGTAAAGGAAAACGCAAAAACTAGGCAAAAAGTTCCCTGACTATCTGCAAATATCTGCATGAATGTCAATGACGGAACTTTTTGGTCACAAAAATCTTCTGATAACACAGAATAAAATTGGCCAGAGTTGCATCTTGTTTTCTATAGCACGGGTTTGTTAGTGTTTCGAAGATGCCGAATGCAGCGTACCCGTTTGTTCCACTTCTTCGTCAAGTCTGGCCACAATCATCGCCGGTCCGGGCTGTAGGGACTAGAGGAGGTTTCTGGAACGTGCGCTCCCAGGGTTTTGAGTTTTTAAACATCATAGAGGGCTAAATGAGGGAAAACTAACGACTACATTAAAGAGAAGGGCGTATAGAAGAATGCATATGAAAAACTGAAGGCAAATGATTTTATTTAAAGCTACTAGACCAGTGGTTCTTAACCTTTTCTCCATCACGCCCCCCTAAAGTAATTTACCTTTGGCTCACGCCCCCCTTACTTTAAATAAGTTGTGAAGCAAATGTACCACTTGGTGAATTTGTTTAATATTAAGGTTTTGTAACAAATACTAAGACCAGGGTTTTGTTGAGGCGTTTTTAGGGACCCGATTTGGGTCCCTAGAATTGAAAATCGGGCCCCTACAGGTACATACCGGGTACCTAACATTTCCCTCAGCAAAAACCCTGCCAAGTACGTAGAGTACAAACACACACAGTCTGCACAATGCAGATTGGTAAAAACAGACACAACAGAGCAATTCATAGCGAGTTTGGAGGTAGAACAACAGGGTTACAGACACTTTCCTAACACTATTGTTCACTAACCCGTAACACTTGGTACAACACTACATCCAGAGTAGGACACTGAGCCCAGCCCTGGTCAAGGCCAGGTAAAGTACGGAAGTATTGTGGCATGCACACACCCTCAAACGAAAAAACACTGCAACGTCCGAGCGCTCAGTCACAAAGTAAAATCCGGTTGTCGTGTTCAAACAATAAGGACGAATATAAACAATCTGACTGCATCAAAGCACGAAACCACACGCTGTTAGAATTTCTGCATAGTTCAAGAAAGTGGTACATATTTTTTCACAATAAGGCCTCAAGATACGAATGTTGCATTGAACCTGATGGCTACTAACACTCGCTCGCCACGGAAGGTTGTATAGAGCCCTGCACCCAAAATTATGGACCAGTGATTGTTTGACAATTTTGGCCAATATTTGGTGCAACATTATTTTGCAGCATGAGATGAAAAACGTTATCTTTTAAGCGACATTGTACAAGATTTACCGGTAGTCACAGATATGTATGTTCCCACTCTAGCCCGCATGCTTAATGTGTTGCGGTTGTTTGTTCTGGACTTGTGCGAACCTTTGCAAATTCTTTGTTTTTTTTATTCACTCTGCATAGCTTTGCAACCGCACACTACTTCGCAGAGTGAATACAGATTACTATGACTAATTGCAAATCGGTTAAACCAGTGGTTCCCAAACACTTTCGAGCAGTTACCCTAATCAAGGTAGCGATTATGTCTTATTATACCCTCAATATTTCGTAGTGATCGCTCATACTACAGAACAACATTTCTGTTCCGCGGTACCCCCAAAAAATCGCATATTACCTCCGGAGTAATTTACCCCACGTAGGCAACCACTGGGTTACCATTCAAACGTGAAAAAATAGCACGGTTAATCGCACAAACCGGATATTTCAATAGAAATGTTATTTTAATTTTTAGATATAAACATTTATTCCGCGCCGCTTCAACCTGAGTAAAAGACACGCTTCCGAGATTAAGCAGCTGAGAATCGCCATTGGGATGGGCAGAAAGCAAAGTTACTCTTTCTTTGGCCGAGAAGTCGACGTCTTATGGTGGTCTGAAGCTGCCACGCCGCATTCAAAAACTTATTCGCATATTCAACAATAGTGTGGCTCAAGTGCAGTTGAATCGTCATAAATATACATTGTCGCATCACAGAAGAACACGGCGGGAGTACTGTAGAAAATTAGTACCATGCATGTGTACGGCCACATTGCAGAAAGCTCGTCGAATTACAGAAAACCAAAGCGGCAGTATACGCTGCGTGGAGCTCTGTCAAATGCGACAGTGGCACAGATGTTATTGGCAAAGGGACTTGGCATGCCGACCAAACAGTCTCCCTAGTTGCACCCCCGAATATTTGCATGCAGACTCGAATTCGGCCTGCAAAATTTCAAGTTACTTAACTCCGACTTCCATCTCTGCCGGAACTAGACCAAATAACATGTAGCGGCGTAAAACTAGCACTGTCGTAACGTTTAAAAGGGAAACATTCCCGTTCAAAAATTTTCTATGTTGTAGACCTTGTAAGGGTTCGCGTCCCCCTAGAAATTTCTTGACGCCCCCCCGGTTAAGAACCACTGTACTAGACTACTATACGTTTTGTAGAAGGCTTGCTTTGGAAGTCCGTGTCTTAGAGCAAAGTCTCTACTCAGCTTCGATTGAACTTGTGTTGGTGAATATCTGAAGCGCGTAAATAAAAAAACGCAATCATAATGGTGGCCACGATGACTTCTTGCTCAACTGCAATATTGGCTGAAAACATGCATACAGCAGAACTTGCGCTTATAGCAACGAGATTTTCGCAAGGGCTTCTGCAGGAACGTTTTCGAGCAAATGGTGGCTTTCGTCCAAAATAAAGCTTGTAACTCACTAAAAACAAACTTTTAAACTTGTCAATTCAATGAAAATAGACTTTTTATTTTCCAGGTGAAATCTGAACACATTTGTTCAGGAAAAAACGCCAGACCAATGCACGTTTCATGGATGATGCTTTAGAAACAAGGTGCATTATATATTTAAATGTTGAGACTTGATTGTTGTTTGCCCCCCCCATCAAAATTTCTGGCTAAGAGCCACACAAAGGATGCTTGGAAGCTGCATGCGGCTCTTAGAACAGTATTTGAGAACCATTGTTCTACAGGAAACAGTAACACCAGTAGTGCAACTGACGGGAGAGCAGAGGTGCCCGCCGCTCCCCCTGGCAGGCTAAATGTAAAAATGGGCCCCCTGTTAGCCTGTTTTTCAGTATTTAGTGTTCTTTTGATTTTTAGTAGGATTTTGCTTTTAGCGTTTTTCAAAAATTTCTCGGAGTGTTTTCCGGTGATTTCGGGTGTTAGTTCGGGCGAATCCAGTTAATTGCATAGCCAATTTGCCAAGATTTTTTGTATGTGTTTAAATGGAATATGCGATTATCCGTATCAGACAAATATCCGCAAGTTTACCGACTATGGTGACACAGGGGCCCAAAGTTCAGTCCTGTCGTCACGGTGGCTTTTGTGGGCTTAGCCCCCCAAACGAAGTTTCAACAACCAAATTGAAATGTGAAACACTAAAAATCACTGTAGTTTTTATCAATCCGTATTCTGTTTTGTCCTATAATTTATAGACAGAGCAGTACCTGCTTCTTTACCTAGAATAACATCCCCTGATTATTTTTGGTCCGTTTATGAGGTAATAAACGTATTTGAGGCTTGAGCGTAAAGCGTCACCATTCATTGCTCGGAGCGTTGAACGTGAAGCAGGGTTGCCAATTTGACTTTTTTGAAGCCAGATTTTGAAATTCTGGAATTTTTTAACGCACTTGGCTTTTTTTGAAAATCAACAAAGCCAGACAAAATCTGGATTTTTTCAGTAGGAAAAGCTTGACTCTGGCAAAACCTTGTCTGAGCTGCATACTCATTACAAATCTCTTCTGATGAGAATCTAGCTCTAGCACCATGCAGGGTGCAGAGAATATTGCAAAGGTTTCACTGTTGCATTAAAATGATCGCGGTATTTAATAAGAAACAAATGCACGACCATGTAATTACAGGGAAAGAAAATGCTTCTAAAGATTAGAATTGCATTATATCGATGTTTCTGACGAGTTTAGTACCTATTTTGCAGCCTATTTGGTTATGCTTGTTCTATGTGTATATCTCCTAGGACTGCTATCTGGCTTTTTTGGGACAAGGTCTGGATTTTGTAGTGAAAACAGGTTGGCAACCCTGACGTGACGCTAACCCATATCCCTAGTTGTATATGTCCAGAAGTCAGACTTAACACCTGATCAACGTATTTTGTGTAGTGATTGTTGTCAAAAGACGTATTATGGCTAGCTCAGGCAGCCTTCTCGTATTTTGTACTGCACAGATGCAAGATATCTTTGGTGCTTACGACCAAAGTTACACATTTGCACAGGGGGGAACATTTTTTATTGGGGCTTTGCCCCCCCTGGTTACGGGCCTGTTGATATCCTATTTGAGATACAAAATGTTATTAATCTAAGCATGCGCTATGCACCAGCAGATTAACAAGTCTAGACATCAGAAAGGTTTATGCATGAATATTTCGGTCAGTTAAAAGAACGATGCGCATGCTTTTCAAGCAAAATTTACTTAGGCGCTATTGAAAGAAAACGTTCATCGCGGCGCATTTGTTTCGACGGGCCTCAGGTTTGTTCCTTCGGTAACAATGTTTTTATAACTGAACGATAGGCATGATTCTGGCTTCCGGAAAAATTTTGATAACATTTGCATTTCATTACAACCAGTGGTGGGTTTAAGGTTGGGGGTCCGAGGCAAGACTAAAAAGGGGGCCCCTCTGATGACGTTATCATACTCAGTCAACCGTGATAAGCACTTTTGATAAAGCTTAAGACACGGCCACCGTAGGATACGTTCTTGAGACTACGGCATGACTGACATAGCAGGAGAAAATGCAAAAAGGTGTTCATGATGCACAACTTTGAAAACACTGAAAGTTTGGAAGACACGGCTGGAAACACATGAAATTTAGGCAATAGCAGGTTGAGATCGTCCCCACTTCATTATTTTCGTGCCCTACTTCTCTGCATTCACCATCAATAAATTACAAAGTTTACCACTTTTTGAAAGTTTCACACTTTACCCATCTGATAAAATGCTTGGTAGTTGGTATCCTGAATTTGTTTATATTCATGACTTCATGGGAATCCACGAAACCATAAACAACAACAAAGAAGATATAAAATACTAAATTTGTTTCAAATTTCATTGTTTAGTTTCAACTACAAGAACATAGCATACAAAATCATCCATCCTGAGACTTGATTTGGAGAGTTTTGAGGCTGGATGAGTCAAGGCTGCCCTGATCTTGCCTTGACACTAGTTGTTTGAAAAATATGCAAAAGAAGGAAATAATTCATCATATACCTTATCACAAACATTTCTAGCAAGTAGCCTACACAATTGATTAAATCTGTGCTAAGAAAAAACGGTTCAAGGTGTACTGGCTAACAGCTGGCAAAAAAACTTTAACATCGCCTAGCAAGTCTACCTTAAACCAACCACTAACTAGTCAAGCTTCAAATAGCCTGTAACTTCAAGCATGGGCTAAATTGAAGCCACTGAAAATACCTGAAATATCTGCAGAGAAACGAGTACTGATAATACTTAAAACATGCCATTTCTTCTACCTGATAAGAAGCATGTATGTAGCCTTACTTATTAACAGTCTTTGCATCACAAAGCAATAATGCAAAATTACTTTGTGAAGAAAATTTTCTAAAATTAAAAGATATAATGTGGTCATTTCTATAACAATTGCATGTTGTCTTATTTTTTTATGGAAATGTTTACAAGGTACAACATCACAAGAAATGAGGAATTTGTCTAACCTCTTCAACTCAGAGACATAAAAAAGAAATCCTTGGATAGACATTAGAATGTTCTAAACTAAAGCATGCATTTATCAACTTCATTTTTGCAAAACGTGAGCTGTTGTGTATCTGATTATGCGCTAGGCATCTGATTATGCACTAGACAGTTATAGCTATTAGCTACTACTAGCAACTCGGGTGCTTGAAGCTGTACTCTCCTCTGTAGGCTCACTAGTACCAAGTCTGTCGAGGAGACCTTTACATTTTTTGTCAGCTTTATTCTTTCTTCCTTTTTCCTTCTTTTTGCTGCTCCGCTTGGATCCTTTCTGTTTAACTGTGGCATTTTCACAAAATTATCAATAAACCAAATACTTCAATCTCTAAAAATCATCATTTGGTATAAAAAAATTATCGTTTGGTATAACTACTTGCTCTTATTTGATAAGGTCTTTTCAGAACTTTTTGGAAGAAATTTTAACTCACAATATTTTAAGTAAGGAAGTTGGTTTGAAGCTTTTTATTTGAACATTGGAGATGGTGGTGGCCGGTGGGGCCCCATTGAAAATATAAAATATAGTAGCCTACTTACTAATTACAGTTGCTGTTAGAGGTCCCTTTGAAAGCAAGGTACTTATATATTACAGTTGCTGTTGGGGGCCCCTTTAAAAGCGAGGTACTTACACATTTAATGTTGATGTCTGGGCCCCTTTGAAAGCATAGTACTTGCACATTACAATTGCTGCTGGGAGCCTCTTTGAAAGCAAATAATTTTAAATTACAGTTGCTGTGGGGATCCCATTGAAAGTAAGGTACTTGCACATTACAGTTGCTTTTGGGGGCCCCTTTGAAAGCAGAGTACTTACACACTAGTTTATTTTAGGGGTCCCTTCAGTAAGTTTAAAAGCGGAGTACTTACACATTTCAGTGGCAGTTTGGGTCCCCTTTGAAAGCAGATTACCTTCAAATTGCAGTTGCTGTTGGGGGCCCCGTTGAAAGCAAAGTACCTGAACATTACAGTTTCTGTAGGGGGGCCCTTGAAAGTAGAGTACTTTCTTGTGATCTGCTTTGGGATGAGTGGGTGATAAATTTTTCACCAAAAGTAAGGAAAATGTATGCGCATAACACCTCAAGGGGGGCCCTCAAAAAAGGGGGCCCGAGGCAAGTGCCTCGCTTGCCTCCCTTTAAACACACCACTGATTACAACATCTCTAGATAATCGTCGTTAATGAAATTACAATGATGAAAACCCAATTGCTTTTGTTAAGCTCTATTCTCAAGACACGTCTTAAAGGAGTTTATCCTAACGTATTTATTGCACTTCGGATTATGCTAAACTGCTGCGACACTGTTGTCAGCGTTGAAAGGAGTTTCAGCAAACTGAAGCTGATCAAAACCTTCAACAGGTCTTATATGACAGATAGCAGACTAACCTCATTAGCCATGTTGTCAATCGAAGCTTCGTCTTCCCGCTGTCTAGAATTGGATGTTGTCATAAAGGCTTTTGTATGCCAATGTACTTGCTCCAAGCCTTCTTGATACTACTTTATAATGTGACATTGTTTATGATATTTTCATGGTTATTGTTATGTAATATTTTTTATGTGTGCTACTGTGCCACTATACAATGATTTCGTTTGTTTGCTGTTTGACAACAGTCAGCCAGTTGAGTTGCTCTGCATTTTGGGGGGACAGAGTTGGACTGCTACGGCACTGTTCATACCTATTTGTAATTGTTTGGTGTGCAGCTCCATATTTAGATAAAACTGTTTGGCATTATTTGCTTGGTAGTTTCTAAATGAATTTGGTTTTATCGGAGAGATCAATGAACCGCTCAAAAATTCGGTTTTGGGCTTAGACTACTACATTTGTTTTGTTGTTTACTCAGGCAATGCCCAGAATCTACCCCCATCATTAAACCAAGCATTTGGTGTTTAGAAGAAAAGTGAAATTTATTTAGGAGTTAATTACCAAGATTCAGGTCTGTGGTGGTTATTACAACAAATCATAAGTCTACCTTACCCAGTCACAAGTCACTGATGGGTATCAATTTTGGATAGGATATGTTACATGAAAACGTGGATTTCTACTTTAAAGTCAATTACCCAATTGAAGCTAATTACATCACTGTTTTTGTGGAATAACTTACATGAGTTTTTGGTAACTAATTATTGCATACCCAAACGGTGGTCAATGGGCCCCCTTCAGCTAAGTTTCCCCCCCCTGGCTCAAGCCTTTAGTTACGCCACTAAGTAACACCAATCCTGCCAGCTACGATGCCACAGCCTTAGCAATGATTAAACTAAGGAAACATCAAAGGCTTGCAGGTCCATTATTGCACTCTGGTGTCGTAACTCGTAACTACGTCTCAAATGGCTGTACCGTAGCTCCAGTTCCGGTACAAAATTATTTTCAACTGAGCTCCGACTCCTGATTTTTAATTTGACCTCCGCCTCCAGGCAAAATGGCCAGCTCCGGCATTCCGGCTCCGCAGCCCTGCTTATGAGAAACTGCACTGTGCTATAAATGTACTGTATGTGGTATTTTTAGCTTTCGTTTTGAACTGCGAAAATCAGGAGTTAATCTGATCAAATTCCATAGTTTCCCAAGTTTTAACAACATCATAAACAGCAAAAGGAACGGAATTGTTGGTGGAAAATTAGTAGGGCCCGCCATACCTTGCAGAGTTTGTTTTTGGCCCGCGACCCGGGAAAGGTTGCCGGCCGCTGGACTAGATAACCTAAAGTTATTTTCGGTCTACCAAGTGCAAGCTTGGGAATGCTTTCAAGTATTTACATACAGTGTTTATTTTTTATTGTTTCGCACTGTTTGTTTGCAGTAAACAATAAAATACATGTTAGTGCAATGGAACAAAGGTAGAAATTAGAAAACTAGTAAAAAGTTGTGCACCAAGGTGTCAGAGGGCATATGGAAATCTCCCAGTGCGCAATACACACGTGATATAGTGGCACCAGGCTCGTAACCAGCTTGGGACACCAGGGGGGAGAAGAGTTTTCTGATAGGGGCTCATAATTTTTAAACTATGTCCAACACATTTTTCCAGGGTGGGAAATCCCCCTAGTTACGGGTTTGAGCGGCACTGAAGACCACCTGCATCAAAAATGTCAAATTTAAGATTATCAAAATAAGGACAGGTTGTCAGTATGAAGGATACTTATACTATAGCGAAAACCTAAACTGGACACAAAACCTTCGCCTGGACCGCACGCGGCCCGCGGGTTGGACAAAGCAGGGCTAGATCAAGCAGCCAATAGTAGTGTGCGGCAACAATTATTTCTTTAATGTTACTGCAGAGTCGTCGTGTGGTGATAACCGATTGGCTTCTTTTTCCAAATACACAACTATTTGCACACTTAGTCGGGTAGGCTGAGTGGTTCAAACACATGCAAGATTGTCTGGAGGGCATGTGTAACTTTCCCCAATTTACAATATTGTCTGTTATATTTGTGAAATATATTGTTAAAATCTGGCTAGATGCCTAATCGTTTTTGAGAAGCAAATTAGTGGCAAGAGGTGTGCTACCGCAGTCGCATTTCATAGCGTTTACTAACATTAGATCCAAACATTCTTCAAACGCGTTGAGAGACTCTAGCGCAGTGGTTTTCAACCTGGGGTCGTTTGCCTTTTTGCTAAGGGTCGCGAGAGCTTCTGATAAAAATAGTCATACTTCTATATTTCATATTTCGTATATGGAACCACTTTTTGTCGTAGGCAAAATAATAGGATCACCTGAAAAATGATAAGTCTACATTTTCATTCAAAATTGTTTCAAGTGTGATTATGACCATTACCAACTTTTGGATGTGATTATGACCATTACAGTGCTGTTGCGTTTGCCAACGCACGAATAACTTTGTGATGTAAGAATGTTCTGTGTTTATAAATTAGATATCTGAATGCGGCAGCTAACTTGGGAGTTATTCTAGTTTTCAATGAATTGTGCTGTGGAGTGATTTGCATACGGTACAGGCGCGTAGCCAGGGGGAGAAATGGAGGCAATTGCCCCCCCAATTTCGAAGGTTGCACCAAAAATGTTCAGGTTAATCAAGATTTTGATGTGTCATCCAAAGAAATACTTCAGAGCAAATCAACGAAACTGCTTAAGGAACGTATCGTACTTCAGCTTTTAGTCGAACCTGATCACAGCAGTTTGGTTTACCACTGCCTGTGTGTCTTCTACTATACCATTTTTTAATTTAACCAACACTGAGCTCTACAGCCTCCTTTTATTTGATAACTCTGACTTATCTAATTTTATAGAACCTTTCCCATGTGACTTATCAGCTC
>Ga0210059_1004595_pt1 | contig 22307 bp, 11 predicted proteins | sample Ectturendosymbi2_FD_188042 | JGI IMG/M metagenome (GOLD analysis project Ga0210059, IMG submission 188042) | Ecteinascidia turbinata endosymbiont from Florida, USA - Sample 2 (SPAdes) (version 2) | ecosystem: Host-associated > Tunicates > Ascidians > Unclassified | place: Key West, Florida...
GCACTCCCTTTAATTTATGTGTCATGGTACTGAATATAAATTATCAGCTCTCCAGGTTAGGATATCGGAGGAAATAAACTCAACCCTACGACACAGCAGTTCATAACTGCAAAAATACCAGGCATCGCATTAACACAGGCGAGTAAAACGCGCTCATCACTGTGTCAGAGCATTTTACAACTGCAAAATGAGGCTGGGCTAATGTCTCGTCGAATAAAAGCAGTGGAGCATAGAAAGTGTGAGACTGGGCTGCCTGACGCAAACCACGGTTTGCAAAATCGAATCTTGCTAAACTACACAAGAATTGAGAATGCGCATAAAGTACGCAAGAGGATTTTAGAATATTTATGTGTAGAAGTCAAGCAAACTTTTAGTTGACCCTTTTCCCTGCTGAGACATTATCAAATGCCTGAATGCTTCTATGTTAACATCTGTTGTTTTTGAGCTCATGTAACAGCTCTATCTTACTACAGAAATTGGTAAAGTAGTCAATGCGGTCAGCGCTTGTGCTGATCAGCCTTAGCAGAGAAAATAAAGACAATTGTTTCGGATAAAGCGAACTATCGCGGAACAATATCTTAAACATGCGAAGTGGACGAAAAGTCTGCAAAAAGTGGTGAGATGGTTTCTGGATGCAGACGATAACCCAGATTCCCAGCAAAATCTCATTACCACTTTTTGGTCCATCCACAATGTTACTTGAAATTTGCATGCAAATTCATTCCGTGGTATTTGCAACAAGTCGACAAATTAACAAGCAGAAAGTATGCGGAAACAATTAATCTCTTTTGCACATGCATTAAAGTTTTTTTAAATATCAAGCTCAAGGGGGGGTTAATCCCAACCGTTTATACGGTTGGGAAGTTCTATGATACCTTAAAAATAAGCACATGTTGGTCATCAATTTTTATGATCTATCCGACTAAAAGGATGACAAAGAGAACTTATGAAAAGAAATTTTTGTTCAACTTTCTTTTTGTCAACGAATCTCTCCGATCTAGGGTGTCTTCCATACTTAATGTTGATAAAGATTCAACGCTGTAAATGACATTGTATCTCATTTGTTTCCACATTACAGTGAATCAGTTTATTTCAGAATTAGTGGTCTTAAGAGTTTGGATTTTCATACTAAATATGACCTTTTTTCTCAGCACTTTTCAACATTTGTTTGGAATGCGTGGTCACTCTGGGTATGGTCACTGATGAACGGAACTATTTCAAAATATATTTGAAATGTATAAAGCAAGATGTTGTCATAAAAGATAGCATCATGAAGTCTTTAGACTAATGTCTCCGATCCAAGTTTTTCTGATAAAAATAATTGTCGTCGAATATAAACTTACTGACAATTTCTGATTTATAAAATCTCAAGAAAAGATTACCTATAGTATTTATCATCGTGACTTTATATCAGGGGTGTCAAACATACGGCCCGCGGGTCAAAACCGGCCCGTTGCGAGGTTGAATCCGGCCCGCAGGATGATTTTGTAAAGTAAAAACTTATTTGTTTGCTTGAGAAGTTTATCCAATTATACTTCGATAACTGGTGGCTAGATTTCAATTACTTGAAACCTTAACGCAATTGCTTATATTTTATTGTTTTCCTCTGTTTTTCTCACGTGAAATTTTCCCGTTTTCTGCACATTTCCTTTTGCATGTTCACACCGGTTTGAACTTTTAAACAGGTATGTATGAACATGCAAAAGTACAACTACTGTTGATATAGTTTAACACTAGAACTCCGGGAAAAGAATATACCTTGAGCTCCAGCGATATCGATTTCGAAACTGTCGGAGTTATAGGTACAACTCCAACTATAATTTGGTCAGTAAAACTTATAATCCAATTATTGACCGTAAAATAAACTGCATAGGAATATGTTCGACAGGGTAAAATTTGAGAATCGGTGAAAAGCAGTAACTGCAGAAAACAGCGCATTGAATTTTTAAAAATGTTGAAATCGACATCGCCGGAGTTCTAGCGTTAAAAAATACACAGAGATGTTAACTAAAACCACCCACTCAAGCAACTTCATGCTTCAAATATGTCAACCTGGAGAGAAAACGGGGAGGACATCTTCGTAGTTTTTTGTGAAAATAAGAGACAAGGAAATTGTATTGTGGCGTAATAAGGACAGATTTTTAGTTGTAGAACTATTCCATGCGCGGACGTGGCTTTTGTTTTCCTTAAATTGCTCAGTTTAGCCTTTATTCTCTATTCCGTGGCAGCCTCGTTTCCAAAAATGTCTATATCGAAACAGAGAAAAGTTGACAAAGAATGCAGACTTTCCAAGACAGTTAGTCTGTTTCCTATTTTTTGCGGAGGTGAATGGGATACCTGTATGTTTGGTGTGTCCACAACAGGTTTCAGTGATGAAAAAATATAACAATCGACGCCACTATGAGATTCATCATGCCGAAAGATACCGTGGCTTGCAAGGGCAACTGAGGAGAGAGAAGGTAAAGGAATTGATAGCAGGTTTGAAAAAACAGCTGTCCGTTTTTACCAGTAACCGAGATATTAGTGCAGCAGCTGTGAAAGGCTAGCTACCTTATTGCTAATGATATAGCGTAAGCATCATATGCATGCTCTGAGGGTGAGTTCGTGAAGACCTGCATCCTAAAGGCTGCATAAATCGTGTGTTCTGAGAAGCTACAAATTTTGCTAATATTAGCCTGACGAGAAACACTGCGGCAGAGAGATTTGCGGATATTTTTGCGAATTTAGACAGCCAACTGAAGAACAAAGTCAAGTCGTTTGTTACGTTTTCAGTTGCGCTCGATGAAAGCACGGACATTTCGGACGTTGCACAACTAGCCGCATTTATTCGTGGCGTTGATGAGACTTTGTCTGTTTCTGTGGAATTCCTGGGGTTGGTGCCTATGACGCATGCCACAACAGCCAATGGTATTTTCAACGCTCTCATTGGAGTGCTGAACAGGGTCGGCGTAGACTGGTCCCGTGCTGTCAGTATTACTACAGGTGGCGCGCCATCAATGATCAGGAAAAAAGCAGGTGTTGCGACAAAATTTAGAGAAAAATACAGGTTGTAAGAGGAGGACGTGAATTTTGGACATTTCACTGTACTTCGCACCAGGAGGCATTGTGTTGCAAGTCGTCAAAAATGGATCACGTCATGCACGTGGTTGTTCGGACAGTTAATTTCATCCGAACCAAAGGTCTTAATCACTATCAGTTTGACAGTCTTCTCAGTGATAAGGCATTTTTTAATTTATGTGGGGAAATTGAAAAGTTTATGTGCTAATAATCATTTTCAGATAAGCTTGAACTTTTTGCATTAAGGTTATGAAAATAGTAGGAAGTTGTCAATCCTTATAACCAGGGTGTTATACAGTGATTACATTGGTCCGGCCCGCTTGAGATTAAACTTGCCTGAACTGGCCCCTGAACTGAAACGAGTTTTGACACCCCTGCTTTGTATAATGAATTCAACAAATTTCAATTTGGGACAGTCATTAATGGTATCAAAATTTTAGTCAAAGGTATGTTACCTAATGTCTCAGAGAACATACTCTTCTTACTTTCACAAAGTCAATTTGCATGGCAATTTGGAGTTCTAACGCATTGATTAGAGGGATTTATCTACAATTAGGAACAATTTCAAGATTGCTTCCAATCTTGGTCGCGTCAATCCTTTTACAAAATGTTATTGCGAAAAAGTAGATACCAATGAGAATCAATCTTTGTTTGTATTTCAGAGTCACGAGACGTTTCATGTTGAGGATGCAACGCGAACTCAACACCTATTAGAGTAATAGACTTTTTTGGCACAAATTAGGTTACACTTTGAACCACCAAGGTAATAATCCACCGCATGCTCTACTGCAGTGGCGTAGCGATGTTAATGTCGTCCGGGGCTGACCATAAAAATGCTTTCTCTTTCCACTCCTCACATTTGCTTACAACAATATAAAATGAGAAAAATAATGTATCATGCTTGTTATAACAATAAGGAATAATAAAGCATCTTGAATATCACAATCAAATACTCACAAACTGAAAGGGGTCTTGTTTTTAATTCTCGATTATGGATCTTGCTTTCTCTGCTTGTTAGCCACCTGCTCGTCATTACTTTTCCTATTTTTTCTGCCTTCTTTACATATGTATGTGTGTATGGCTAAATAAATAGCATAGCTGGCACATGCTAGGCTGTTGTTCAGCGGGAAAGTTTTTTTTTGGTCATTACATGTGAATCAGTTGGCACCGTTGATTCGATGTGTTTTCCATGACAACAGCAAAGTGCACAGGGCTAATGAAGCCCTGAAGCAACTTGGGTTTGCTTTTTTGTCTTACTTAGAGCAAGGTGCTCGTAGTTTTTCAGTTTTTTTACAACTGCGGCAGATCTTTTGCAGGTAACCATTGCCTTCGTAATACTCGAACTCGCAAACACCATAACCACAAAGAAAGCTTAGCCACTGACCTCTTTGAACGGCTAAATTTTGAACAATCATTTTTTAAAACCATTTTTTAAGGAACTCCTTCTTGCAAAACTTAAAAAAATAACCTAAGCAAAGTCTCGAGTCGAAGATCTTGAGACCGAGACCGAAATCCTTCAAGACCGAGACGAGACCTGAGACCTTCGAGACTGAGACCGAGACAGAGACTGCAAAAAACTGGTGTCGAGACACGTCTCGAGACCGAGACCAAGTCTCGAGACTCCATCACTGGTGAACATTCATTGCACTGCTCTGAGAAATGATTTCATTGGACATAAAATTATCGTGACGGTTCTGTCATGGTTTAAATTAACGTTTGCAGTAGCACCATGTTTATTGCATGTTTTCACCATGTTTGTTACATGTCTGATTCCAGCAGGTACACAAATCTAAGCTAGTTGTAGACGACCATTTGATTTAAACATCTCCATTAGAGAGCATATGATAATTATTGTGCACAACTAATAGTATAACTTGCTGTACCATATAGAAAAAGAATTGCGCACTTCTTTTCAAGATCTCCCATATAAAACTGATTGTGGTAGGCAGTTGTAGCCATGACATTCAAGACAAAGTATGTTGGCGTGCACTGCTAGAGCTCTTTTACCTTTAGACAAACGCAATTAATTGAAATGGTCTTGACAAGTTCAAAACTCATGACCTTCTCACCTGATAACGACATCTGCAACGGCTTAGTCTCATGGACGAATGTTGTCATGGTTTCAGTGCTGGCAAACTATGTTAATGACTTCTTGTTTCTTTGCGTGAACTGAAGACTGACCTAAATCTAAATCCTAACTCTAATCCTAAACCCTAATGCTTGTCTTCTTGTGCGTATCAGAGGCGGTCTATAGCTTGAGACGCATTTCCTCTTTGGCATTCACGAATGTATAAAAACAGTAAATGTTTGTTGTTGCAAATTTAAACCGTTTTCTTCTAGTGGCTTGTCCTTGCCTGCAGCACATTTTACTTCAATTTACCATATAACCGCTTTGCACACATTACATTTTATACCCAGAGCAAAAGACTTCTACTAACTATTATACTCTGTTCCCTTTACACAATAAGCAGCTTCGTTCTTGCGAGGTCTGCAGCCTAGATGACCCGAGGTCCTTCGCAGCCTCCAACTCCCTCATGCATTCTATACATCGATGTACTTGGAAGTCATTGCAGTTCTTCATTATAATAAATATGATGGCGACATTCAAAAGCTTGTATTTGATCAAAGTACAGTAAATGCATTAGCGCCATCAAGCGTATACTCTATACTACCACAATGTATATATCTTTGTCTTCATTCGTGTATTTACGTTTTACCCTTTACTGCGATGCATGTTTAAAGTCTAGCGTTTTGCATGTGGGAGTGAAGACGTTACACAATACAATACAGTATCATACTTGTCACATGACCACTTCAACCAATCGAATCTCACTAAAGGCAAAATAGCCACAACTTTTGCCTCATGAGGCAAAATAGACACTACGAAATATTTTGGCTCATGTGCAATTGAGGGGGCGGTTTCGGATTGGATATCGGAGCTCATAATTTTAAAATTTCGGATATGGATTGGATATGGAGTTTATGAAAATAATTCAGACCCAATCCGATTGTAAAATTTCCATATCCATACACCACTGCCGCCCACCCAGCAGGGCTCTCACAAATACAACTCCAAAATCCACAGAACAGTACCAATTCCAAAAAGCCCTATTTTGCATAAAACATCCCTAAATCTATTTTTTAACAATTATCGTACGCTGCTGAATGCTTGTCGTCCAGTTCAGCAGCGTACGATAATTGTTAAAAAATAGAATCATACATCATTAGTAAAATAAAATGAAATGATTCATTTTACCAATTTTCAAACTTTTCTGAAACTCCCTAAAAAGGGTCAAAAGTTCAATCTAAGGACAAAATACCTAAAGTTGAGAGCACTGATGCCCAGGCACTCCGCCAGTCCCCCGCAGATGAATGGATAGTGCTTTTTTACTATCGAACACAGATGAGCAAGGAGCATCTGGCATTCAGGACTTAGATTGGACTGGATCCGGAAAATTTGTTGAATTTGTATTGGATCCGGGCTGTAAATTGGTTCATAACCTTTGGATCAGGACCGGAATTGGGCTGAGGTAATGGAAAGTAATTGCAGAGTTTGTGTTATTAAAAAGCTGTGGTTTGTTGATCTTTCTGACATTAGTTGGACTTGGATTTTGAATTTTTTAAACTTTTTGGACTATGCTTGTACTTGGACTGAGTTAAAAAAAATCAGTACTGGATCTGGATCGCAAGTATGACAGTCTGCTCATCTGCTATCCGACCCTAATCCTGTGATGCTTTTAACAAAAATGTAGGTTACAGGGTTGCGGAGCCGCAGTTGGAGGTTTTTGGGTGGAGTCAGAGTCAGCTTTTTTGCCCGGATCATTTTTTACATCTGTGGCGTGGTGATTCGCCACATATAACGTTGAATTCGTAGCAGCAATAGTAGAGTCTTCCTAGTCGAGTGGCGAAACTCTATTGTTGTTACCACACGTCGTGGGTTCGACTCTCCATTCAGGTGGTTCAGGGTGACGCAGCATTGTGGCTACAACACATCACACTCCTAAATTGGGAATTCCTGTTGAAATGGTACAATTTCTTTTAAAACTCTTGTTCAAACAAGGATTTCTTGCTGTGTACCACGATTTGCATTGATTTTTACAGCCAAATGTCATTCACTTTATGTTAAAGAGTCGGAGTCAGATATTTTTCCTCCGACTCAGCAACCCTGGTTTTCATCCATATACGGATATCCAAAAACAACTTTTAAGCAGTCCCGTTGGCTCGGGGGGTCTTTGGTGGGCTCAGCCCCCCCAAACAAAGCTCCAATCCCCCCAAATCGAAATATGAAACACTAAAAATTAGTGGGATTTTCGTCAAATTAGAATGTCAAGTCCCCCCGCACAAACATAAAGCCCCCCTAATAGGGCTGGCCTTCAGCCGATGCAACCGATGCAGCTGCATTGGGCCCTGCGCCTCTGGGGGCCCCACACCATGGTGTTTGGGTAGATTATTCATTTTTCCAGATACACCTTGGCTTGCGCTTGAGAATTCAGTAGAAACGCCATATAAATTTCACTGTTAACAAAGACCGCTCTCGTGAGAACTAGCAAATTTCCTCTCGAACGCTAGCAAACGTGCTCAATTCTCATGTTAAGGCTGATTTCCACTGGGGCACAGCTTTGCACAGTCGCGCACATTTTTTGGTTTGTTCTATTGTAATTTCGCATTTGTGCTGAACTGTGCTCATGCTCGAATGTGCTGTGCCGCGCAAGTTTTCGCAGGCCGTGCGAGCGAAAATGAGATAGCTCCGAAGTCATTTTTGCGCTGTGTGCGCGCACGAATTGTCACGTGACCTATAGGTGCTTCCTTCGCAACCGGCGGTGTGCAGGTCTTGCTGTTGTTTTATCGAATGCTTGTCGCCCAGTTCAAGTTGTAGTAGAGAATCTTGGAAAGTTGTGAGTCGCCCAGTGAATAGAAGTCAATAATATATCGTTTGATTGTACTGGACTTCGCAGTACACGATTACCTTACAACATATTTCACGGACATGGAGAGCTGAGTTTGCGGCATAAAGTACACATTACTGCATATAGCCTATTATCATTCCTATTTCCTCCTGTGTTACCTCAAAGTACTGCAGTTTGTGGCTGCTGGAATTGCACTGGCATTAATTTCAATTATACAGAAAGTTGAGCATTAATTTAAAAGATATAAAGCTCAATATCGCAAGACGATTGTTAGCCTCCATAAGCACACCTTGATTCTCTTTTATACTTATATTTCATTTGGCATATTGACTTTTCCTGGAACAAGGTGGTACGTGATGACAGTACAAGACCCATAAATGGTACGCGACCAGAAAAAGTTTGGGAACCACCGGTATACAGCCTAGGCTTGCATATAATGCATTCTGATATTTGCAATGTAGCTTCCAGAAGCAGCGAAAAAGTTTTTGGAAAAAGTACAATTAATTTAGGTTTGAAATGATGAAGCTTAAAGATAGTGAGATGGCTTCAAACACTTGAATGTTTCACAGTTAAAACAAAGATGTAGTAATCTTGCATTGTTCAATTCAATGTAAAAATATGGGTTCAGCTTTGATAATTTAAATGGTTGTTCTTGATTTAATTAGCATGTTACTTGAGACTAAACCTATTTGGTTTTCAAAATACTTTCACTTGGACCTTGGCTGGTAAGAGTAGGCCCATACATGATATACTGTACCAATTTTAAAATAAAGGTACTAGGCAAGAATGGATAAATTCGACACTTTTTAGTAGATGATTTAATTTGCACACTTATAAATATATGGCAATAAAATGCAATGCCTGAGTATTAACAAACTGTAATTCCGCCACAAATACAGTTACCAACAAGTTATTCAAAAAAGCCTGATAAACATGTGAAAAGGTACAACCAATTTGTCCGAAAAAAGGAGACAGGTGCAGGTGTGCAATAAGTGCCATTCAAAATATGTTAGAGAACAAATACAGAAACACAAATGGTCCAAAAAAGCTAAGTTTGTGGGCAACAATAATTTACACAACACAGGTGATAGTGGGTAAGCAATATTGAGAAGTTGAGAGTAATACTGATGAATGGGTCATGCACATAACTGAGCAAGATAAGTGGTAAAGGAGGTCATGAAAGGAAAATCATGCAGCTATGAAACAGAGGCCAAAAGCAGTAATTATGAACACATACCATGAAGAAGTAACGCAGTCACCCATGGAAAATTATGAAGTACCACAATTTAATATATATTGCTCATGGCACATAGCATACCCAAACGATGGATGAAGTGTCATTTTTGTAAATAATGTCAGCTAGTCAGGCATTTCATATACATATAGCAAGAGATTGCAAAATGAGTATATGATACATGAAAAACAGAGTATGTTTACCTTGTGAGTTTTAAATTGGTAAAAGATGGAAAACAAATTATTAACATTGACGTGACATATGTCCACTCTTTGCAAATCTACGTCAGTCACAACACTTCTGGTGTTATTCTCCACAATTTAGCTTCAATGAAGTGTGGGCCTGAAGCAAATGTCTGTGAGGTAAGCACCACTTAACGGTGAGTGAGTAGTAGTACACCAGCTATTATTACATCAAAAATGCTATGGAACTAGTTCTGTGAAGATGAACCCACAGTTAAATTGTACTACCCATATGACATTTATATTTGTTATCACTTGCTACATAGAATTATTATTGACCTTGTAAATGCTGATTCTAATGTGGTTATGACCAAAAAAGCAAATTTGTGTCATTTGAATCTCAGTTGCTTTTCGTTTGTTGCATGTGGATATTATCAAACTTGTAGGTTAGTTATCTCAATTCATAGTCAGTTTGTTAAAATAGTTACAGCTTGCTGGACAAGATCCCTTTTTCGTAGCATGTTGGAGGTGACGTTATATGAAGATTTTCTCAGTTTGTTTGTGAAGGTTTTTAATGAGACTGGTTGTGTTTATAAACTGGTTCCTTTTTCATTTTTTATTGGTCACATCATTCAAATGTTGCTATTTTTTGGGAAAAAGAAGATGTGAAACAGAATGCATATGTGGCAAAGTAATGAAAAGTTTTCATTTTAATGCTTACTATACATTTTGTACGTTGTGTTCAAGTATAAAAAGATAACATTGATAATGAGTTCAGCAGCAAGCGCACCGAGTTCTTGACTATAGTCTGAAAATGCTTGTAAACAATCAATACTTTTTGTACAAAGTTTCCCATGTATATGGAATACTTCCATAGACTCTTACCACATGCTGCAAGCAAAACAAAATGCGTGGAAGGAAGTGGCAAAACATTGTGATTGTCCAGGTGATTCTGCAATGGCATGGCAGCATAGTGAGCATTTGATATGCACTGACTCTGACATTATCATCTGGCATATGATTATGTCAAAATGTTAATCTATGGTCCACAGGACTTTGTTATTTACCATCTTTCTGCAACCTCGCATGAGCACTTGGAAAGCACTGCGTGAGACGTATCAAGGAGAAACAAATAAAGCTTCAAATACCAAGTTTGGCATGGATGCTGTCCACCACAGAAAATGGAGTTTGTACTATGCAATCAGATTCCCTAAGCCAGTTGTCTAGTCTCAAAAGTAGGTGTGCTTATAAATATTATCAGACAGTATTATATTAATTTTGGGTTAGTAAATTTATTCGAATTGCCTAGAACATCTTCCAGTCTTGATTTGGTACTCGTCAATGATTCATGTGCCTCCCTTGAAAAAGTACTACTCCCGAGGACACTTGAAGAGTGTGGATAAGGCAATGACAACCTTGTAATCGGCAATAGTGATGCGTCAAATTCCTTTCTAGAGGAGTCAACTTCTTTTGTCGTGGGTTAGGTTGCCAGATACATTTTTGCAAAAATACTGGCCATTATCTCAGCAGTGACAGATCCAGGCTGTATTCGTAAGCGCATATTTAAGAACACGGGATTCTCGCACAACATTTTTTTAAAAGAACACTTTTTGACAATGCATTTATTTTTCATGTTATTTTGTTTGAAATTTCATGAAGCTTCCACAATGATTGGTTTGAAAATGTTTCAAACAGTGTATAAATATAGGCTTTGTGAGCATATAGTCTGTAGCCCTATTCGAAGCATTAGCAAATAACCTATTTTAAATAAAAAGCGATAATTGCAGTAATGTGAACGGGGGTGTTTTCTTAAACTCTAATAAAATAATGCACCAAGTAAAATCCCAATTTTACATGTTGTGTATCACTTTTTGAAGTGAAAATCTTTCCGTACAATTTGATAGTGCAGTATTTGCTTTTCTGCGGTAATATAGCCTGTATGAACACTCTAACACAAATAATAATTTGATGCGTGCTATAGTCACTTCTATCTCACTATCTCACATGACACTCTTCAAAAAATTCTCTCTACCTTCTGGACCAGTAAGACTGGCTGAGAGATGACCTAAAGGTTGATACGCTGTCCCGGGCGTGAGCCAGTTATGGTCCGCTGATGAAATAACATGTGTGTTCAATGCAGCTCGCGTGATTGTGAAAGGCTTGCTCGGCTCTACAATGTCACTGTCGCCTGTACATTTCCGTGATTCTCCTGCATTCTGCCTGCAATGGCCTGCGATAGTTGACTGGACAACAACCGCACCTACGTCGGTAACACGGTTAATAGTCTAAAAAAATTCTCATACAGATCACTCTTAGGACGACGGAAGATGGTAAGTGTGACTAAACAAAGGAAGACGAAAATGGAGAGACAATGAGTGTTGTTTAAGCCATTAAGGCACAAGTAACAATTTGCCTAACTTCCCTGAAGGAACTGTCTTGACAAGATTAACTACTGGAGTCATTATAATCTGAGAAATTTCGTGTTAGTTCTTTTTGCAGTTACTGCAAAATACCTTTATTATTTGTGTTAGAGTGTACTTTCAAAATACCAGCTTCAGCCCCTGATTTTGAAAATACCGGCTTCTTACCGGCCTCTGCTAAATTAGCAGTGAAATACCATCACCGGCCATCTGGCAACCCTAATCGTGGGTATGTTCGATTTCAACGATGCACGTGTTTTTACTTGTTTCAAAACGTAGTGTACGCTTGGGCCTGATTAAATCTACTTGAAAAACAGTTAAGTTACATGACCTTAACATATTCAGAAAATGGCAACAGCGATGTCGTGATCGTTGGCTCTCCAAAAAAGTGAGACCTGCTGGAGAAGCTGCATCTCTTCCAGGTAAAACAAAAGTTTTAGTTTCCACTGTAGCTATCTGCTGTGTTTTATGTTTACATGTTATTTTTATGCTGCGCAGGTTGTAGAACGAAGATTCGATGGATCTGAGGATGCTTATGGATGTTATAAAGGAATTACGTGAGGAAGGTATACATCAGCATTAGCTGTTTTTTACAATTACTGTAAACACACCAAATTTTTGCGTACTTTTCATTGGCCGCTCAATAATTTTTTACATTTTATTTAACAACCGCATATGTCATTCTACAATTTAAAATGTTGTATGTTGTCTTGATAACTTGCCCAACATCTTTTTCCAAAGCATTGCTGAAGACGTAAGAAAATTGCCGACAGTGCAGCGAATGCACATTCAGTGAAAGGTTATGGAGGTTCCACAAGAAGTGCTCGAATGGAATGATGAGGAGAGCATATGGACTGCGCTTTTGTAACTGTAAATAAACCTGTACCATTTTTGCATCGCTTGTCCGACTGGAAAGCTGTCAAGCGCCTGGAGGTTGAAACCCAGTTAGTGCCCAAATTCTTGTATTAGTACAAGAAGCATGAGCTTTGGAAAACACAACGTAAGATTTTCACGCTAGAATCATACATAATTTGTTGCTGAAGGTCTTCCATTGCGTAATAATGATTGCAAATTGGAAACTCCGACACAGTCACTGGTTGTGTCAGTTTGCTACTGGCTGCATAAATCACTGTAAATTTCTTGTACTGGCCCAGTGTATTGAACACCCACTTCACAGCGAAGAAAGTTATGCAACGCGAGTACACCTTTGATAAATACTTTCGGCATGGCAAGGCGCTCACAATTGTTCTGTGCAAAAGTCGAAATTTTGAGGATAAAACAAGGAATGCATTTTCCACAAGCGGGCGAGCTAATGAGTATGGACAACCTGTAATTAAAAAATTTCTGGTCATAGGGTAGGTGACCACCAGGGTATTGCCCTGTCAAGTTGTGTAGAAGTGGAAATGCTTCATCTCCTACAAAATAGGTGGGAGGTTGGGCTCGCCTGTTGCTGTCAGTGTTTTATCTAGCGGTAGAAACAACTGTAAGTTTTTCAAGTTCATTCCTAAATAAGAAATTGGCGAAAACATCACCATTACTTTGGCGTCCATACGCACCAATATCTACAGTACGACAACAAAGTTTTAGACTACTGTGCGTCGAACATTGCCAGGAGAACCAGGCTAAACGTTTTCTTGTAATGAAAATAAAATAAAGGGAATCACATTTTGGAAGGGCCTGCAGGAGTATGTGCTTGCCATCAATAGCCTCCAGGAAGTGAGGAAATGTCCAGAAATACTCCAAGTCAAGAGTAATTTTTTTTTCGTGCCACTAGGTCTGGCGTTGGCATAAACTCTTGTTGCAAAGTATTCTACATGACGGCACAGGTTTTGGGAACGATTCTTGATGCTGATGTTCGACTCATCTCGTAAGCTGTTGCGATGGTAAAGTAGCAAGTTGCAGACGCACAATGAGTACCAACGCGGGCCAAGTACACACTGGAACAAAATGCTAAATGGCACAGCACTGCACCAGCCTGTAGCCTTCAAGCTACCTTGCACTCCAAGGGCTAGCGCGATCGTTGCCATGCAAATTTACGCAAGAATAAGCACTCGTACAACGCAAAGCGAGCTGTACCCGAGTGGAAACAGTCTCTCGCCTTGTGCGTGCTGAATCGTGCTATTCTGTGCCCCAGTGGAAATCAGCCCTTAGTGCTGTACTGCATATTTGCGTTCTACCACGATCGTAACACGGTTGAACGAACACGATGACGTCATAAAATCACTGTTTAGAGAGGCCCCTCGCTTAGGTCTTGCATTGGGCCCCGCGCCCAGGTCTTGCATTGGGCCCCGCATCTGCTAGGGCCAGCCCTGCCCCTTAATGACGACTTTCTAGCGACGGTTGTGCTTTTAATCAGGAACAAGATAAGATACGGATAAGGATAACCGGTCCGAAACGATTTTCTCAATGGTTTGATGAATCAGGCTGTGAAATAAATTTTGGTAGCTTGTGACCTCTTGAGAAAGCTACTCATTACACAGTTTTTTATTTTTTATCTTCGCTAGCATCTTTCCAGCTTTCTGTGACGTGCCTAGAGTCTATCTTCGCTTTGCACGTTTGGATAGTTTTTACGGATAGTATGATTTCACCAAAAGTGGATAGGATCGAATAGTAAAAAAATACTATCGGTCATCCTATCAACCATCATCTCTGGACTCTGATGCACCATTGCACTGTAGTCGTTATGTAGCTGTAGAGACCATACTGCGGATGCACATCAGCACAGTGCAGCAGTGCACACTGCAATTGGAAGCTTGCGATCGTGCGATATCGCATTAGAATTTTCCTAGGCTTGCGATGCTTGCGATTAAGTAGGATTGAGTTCAACTGTAGCATCATCTGGTCGCACCGCAGATGGTGATGGAAGCAAGGCTGGGCACTGAAAAATGTTGCGCTGGCGTAATGCAGTTGCTCTTTGATGTGCTAGGTAGGTGGGACTCTGGTGAATGCCTGGTAGTGGTATAACAACAGGAGGTTGGTACTTTTGAAGAAAGCACTGAGCAAACTGTGTGGTGTGTTGTAACAACATTGCAGTACAAATGATTCTACATTTTTGTCACTATAGCACTAGATCATACATCACATTATCAACTACCAAAACTGCCAGTGTTTCACTGTTTGAAGCATACATATTTTTTGAGCAAGTCTGTGGCAGGTGCTTCATGTTGTTTATGTTGATCTTCTGGCCAACAATTCAAGCTAAGCCTACTACTACAGTGCCTTGCTTACATGTATAAAAGTAGCAATTCAACTTTTTTAATTTATAAGTTTTCTAAGTTCCAAATTAAAAAATTTTTTGGCCAAGTTATAATAACACGGCATTTGCTTTTCATACGAGGTTAGTTTGAAGTTCTTCTAGACTTCTGGTAAATATAGATTTCATCAAACCTAAGAATATTCTTTTAAATGAACCACTGAATACATTGCCACTAGCTATGAAACACATTGCATTAATTTTCAGTTGTTTTCAGATACACAGTGACAGATGCAGATTTGGGACTGAAAAAGTGCAGGGTGGGGCTGATATGGTTTGGAATCGCTGAGGGTGAAAAGTCTGCATTATGTGCAGGGCAAAAGCAGACAAATTTCTCAAAATCCTGTGGGTACAGCATGGATTTATATTTTGCGGGTGCAGGCTGGGATCAGGCAAAAAATTTCAACTCATGCAGGACTGTAGTTCAGACACAGGGTCCAAAGCATAACATAACATTACTTGAAATGACACAAGGGTACAGATAGGCATATTCACAAGTCACACTGACAACATCACATCACATGGCAGGGGTGAATTGGTTTGGACATAAACATGAACATTTTAAAAAACAGGTCTTGAAAAACACCGCAAAGTAAAACTGTGAAACCTTTTAATCAACCCTGAGTGCTTTTTCATAGTTTTAAGAACACTGTTAGAAGAGAATGTCATTCATTGATAAACTCCTTAATTTGCTTTTCTGCTATTCAAGACATGCCCAGCCATACTAAACACTTGCTCGTTAGTAGTGCTTGTTGCTACCACATAGAAGCTGTTTCTTGCAAAATTATAGAAAGCTGCTGGAAACTCTAATCTATGGTCTCATGACCACTGGAGAATATTGCAATATCTGTATTTATCATCTAATGCTTGCTCTGTACTACGCTATGATTAATCATTTTTGTATTATTGTATTATTTGAGTACCCTTGTCATATGGACCATGAGTCTGATGCAAAATAAATACTAAATATGTGTGATCATGGGCGCAATTTTGTTGTAAAATGTGGGGGGGACAGCTTGGTGTGAAACCAATATGGTCATTGGGTGCAGAAGTGAAGTTTTATAAATGCAGATTCCCAATCTTGTTTCTAGAGGTGTTTTGAAAGCAAACTAATCAGGTTTTGCTTTATCCTTGCAGATGATTTACAAATTAATATACTTAAAAATTTGTTGTTGGACACGCTACTATATTTCATATTTGATTGCATTAAGATCGTGTTTGGATACAAGCACCGCAATATAGTAGAATACGTCAATTGGGTTTTATCAGAGCTATTAGTTGGAATGCACAAAGTGCTGAATCGCATTGATCGCACGTGCATATCACTCTTATAGCAGAACAGATCAATTTTCTAGCAGAACAGATCAATTTTCATGCATTTTATAAGAAGTGTGGGTTACAGTGCGATTTGATGTCTTTTGAAGTTGCTTAATGTTACAAAGACGGCAAATATTTTTCTTGCACATTTCTGTTTTGTGACAAAGCTACATATCTTTTAATGCTACTGGGCATCATGCATGCAGTCTCACCCCTACCAAAATCTCTCTTGCTGTGCTCTTGCCAGTAGCAAAATAAGTTTGGCCAAAAATTAGCATAGACTACTTCACGAAATGATTTCAATCTATTTTTACTGCTGGTGGGTGGAGGATGTATCCTCTTGATCTCCCCTTGTCGGCCCCAACATACATACCCATCTAGTCTACAATGTAATTTTTGTATACCTAATCGTCTGGTGACTATTGTCTTGTGACTTCTGTCAGTGATGACACTTAGTCCTGTCTTTTCACAATCAATTTTTTCAGGTTTAATATCAGATTTCAGTAGATGAAATTAATGTCAAAAGTTACATTATACGAGTTATATACTTGCATAACGACACAAAAATATATTTGAGATTCAAACAGAAATCAAAATGCACAATGGTGAATTGCAAAAAAATAGCAAGTTCCGACCGCATGATCACGAAAAAATGTACAGCAAAACTAGGTGCCAAGTAGACCTAGTGGCCTACCTGTAAAGGATATGTTTCGCACTTAGATGAAAACATTGCTACATTGATTGTTGGTTTGATTGAACTAAGGTAAATCAGATGACTTACGACCAAACCAATGTATTCAGCACAAGCACAAAGTTGCAAAGTGTAAGAGTCACGGAAAAAATACCTTTTGGATTTGTTGATCACCACTGTCACGACATTACGAGAAATGAGGATAAATGTAGATTTTATCTTTAATTCCTAGTCAGGTGCTTAAGTTTTGAGCTACAGGTCAATATATAGCTAGGTAAATACTTCTCCAACGTTTTGATAGAAATCCTGTTTACTAATGTTGGAAGACAGTCTTTTGCAAAACTGCCCATCCTGAAACTAAGTCTCCCACTAGTGCTGCTTTTGTCTTCGGCAAAAATTTCGCGGAGTTATGCCTGAAAATGTAACTTTCCTAACATATACACTAGCAGGAGTGTAGTGCTAGAAAAAGAGGTGTGGGAACCAGAAAAAGGTGTGGGAACGCCGTTACTACACGTTCCCACTCCACCACACCCCTGCACACTACCATCACTAAATTTTACGCTGTCTGTTTTCTAAATACGTGACAACCAACGTTAGAACAAAGCCAGTGACATTTCTGCACGAAACAAATCATGGTTGCACTGTGGTCTCTCATTTGTGCAGCTGTAAAGCTCTCATTGTTTCAAGAAAATGAACTTTCTAACAGTATATATACCACACAGGGTAAAATGTCGGAGAGAAGCAGGTAACCATCTTTCGCGGTCTCTGTCTCTAAAACTTGAGAAATGGTAAAATCGTTTTATAGAAGCTAAAATTTATAAAATAATGGAATCAGTGATACCACACCAAACTGTTTCAACTTCAACTTAGCTATGTGTAGCCTACCATCTAACATGCAAAGCTTTTCCTCTTCACACAAAATGTGACAAACGTCACTTTTATTTTTGAAACCTCTCCAAATACAAAACCTAAAGAGAAAAAAGTGGGGGGACATGACATATTATATTCCCCCGTGTGAAAAAGTGGGGGGACACGTCCCTCGTGTCCCCCACCAAAGTGCGCCCATGTGTGTGATGCATTACTTCGCTGCTGACATTGCTTTTCCATTGAAGTTGGTATCACGAATCCCTATCAGGTTGAAATATATCAGATGGCAAGTGAATTTTTAAGTACTATCTTAGTCATGGTAGATGAGTTGTTGAAAATGCATTTGGTCTTAGTGAAAGATGTCAAGCGTTTTACAAAATACTAAAATGTGATCTACATATGGCAGAAGTGGTAGTTCAAGCTGCTGTAGTGCTTCAATACTGCCTTTGAAGTCAATGCAACCGCAACACAGTTATTTGGAGATCACATGGAAAGTAGCAGAAATATAGTGGTAACTGGAGGCAAAACATTCCATCTGCAAATTAACATGTTTGCAATTCAGATTTTAAAACATATTTCAGTTTGAATTTTTATGGTGCGAGTGCTTCATATCACAGAGACAAGCTCCATAGATACTTCTTAGTTCTTAACACAAGGTGCTACTTAACACAGTGCTATTAAAATCTCATTATCTGTCATCAATCACCTTCCAAGATGTGTGAAGATCCTCTGTTTTTTCCTCTACTATTTTTCAGTTACTGTGAATCAGTTATCATTAGTCCACTTGATTATGATTTGACTCTTCCTTTGTGCTGGTTGGCCATTACCATAATTCACAAATGCAAGCTTTGCTAATAATGTCAAGTGAAAGATGATTCAAATCATGTTAAAAATTATTAAGCTGTTGTAATCAACCATTTTTTATGCTTAGTGGTGTTCCATAAAGTGCTCATCAAGTATTTTGACTAAGTATGATATGTCGGAGAATTGTTGCTTCAGTGACAACTTTAATGTTTTTGCTTAAATAATCCCCCAGATCTGCATTGCAGCAGGAAATGATTTGCAATATATCAAGTGTTGTTATTATCTGTGGAATTTTGTGTTTCATAAGTTGTGTTCTTTGCTTCTTGCTAGATTTTTGTTGAACTGTTTTCAAAAAAGTGGTGCTTTGAACATATCATTGGAATAACAGTTACGTATGTCTTCCTGTGCAAAGTTTCATTTGGGAGGTGCCAGGATACACCAAAATGAAAAGGGGATAATTTTAATTAAGAACAATTACATCTTTCCATGGTGTTGCAGTTGCTTGGATAATATAGAAAAAAATGAGTTGTGCTGAAATTGAATTTAATCACAAGTTAATTGATTTAGTTTCTCAGCACAGCATTATATACAATCACCATCTGACTGATCACCATAATAAATTGAAATTGGTCATGGCTTGGAAGAGCATAGCTGCATCTCTCAATTGCCCAGGTAACCCAGCATATTTCACAACTGTGTTTCAACATTCGTGCAGAGCTTAACTGTTGAAATTAGGTAAAATAAAGCAGTGGTTCTCAACCTTTTTTGGCCCATGAACCATCTTTTCAAAATAAAATATCTGATGGACCACTTTTCTATGCTAAGACCTCATGAACAACTAGTCGAAACTGTATGACACAAGGTTACAATTTTCAGGAACATTTTATCAAGGACGTATTAAACTCTTTTGTGAACCCTGGAAATTCCAGGTGGGCCATGTTGAGAATCACTGATATAAAGTGATGTAAAGAAATCTTTCACACACAATACCTTACTATTAATTTCATATAGTCCATTTTTGTTTTAGAATCCTTGTGGTGTTCTTAGTTGCTACGTTGTGTAAAATTTTACAAATTTCCTTATTGGTTTCATAATTACTTTGTTAATTATCATATAGTGTGGAGTAAAGTGCCAGTGGCTTGCTATAGTATATATAAAAAATGCTTACAAATCCATATCTGTTTTAGTGGAATTATGCACAAGACGCTGGAGAACTCTGAGAACAACTTACGGAAAAAAACACAAGAAACACATGGATACTCCAAGTGGTTCAGCTGCCATTCCACCTGAAACCTGGCCATATTATTCACAGTTATCCTTTATGGATACCTACATTAAGCATAGACCGTAAGTATTGTCAATGGTTTAACTCTGGATATGCTGCGAGTAAAATCCAACTTCTAAATTATACTGTACCTTGATACACAAACTTTCCTCTACAATGCAGGTGGTGTTGGTCTTTTTGTAAAATATTGTATTAATTGTATATATTGTGTCCCATGACATGTACAGTACATGCCTTCATCTAATTGTGAATATTATGGGTTAAAATTGAAATCAGTTCTCTAAAAGTTACAGATTAAAGATGTTGAAAAAGATTTAAATGACTTTTTAAATAAATTTACTTTAAATGACAATAAATGTAATGTAAGTTGTGACTTCCACATTGATTTATCACCAAAATTTGGAAAGCCATGGATGTAAACCCCTAATTACTGGTACAACAAGATTTCCATCTCTTGATCATATTTATTGCTCATTGATGAATTAAACAAAGCTTCTGGAATTGCTGTATTTGATGTGTCAGATCACATTCCTATGTTATCTACCTCAATGCATAGAAAATCTGAGAAGCAAAGTATCAGATGTATAAGACATTTTAATCTGGAAAACGAAAACTTAATTACCTTGAAGCCTTATCTCAATTGAATTTCAACACTGGTTCAATAGGTCATAATGACTTCTATGAGTTTTCATATTTTCAAACAATAGTAACTAAATATGCTCCACTAAGAAAATTGTGACGATGAAAAAAAAACAACTTCAAGCAAAACCATGGATAACAAGAGGATTATTTACTACTGTAAACAATAAAAACAGAATGCTCAGAAAATGTTGGAAATGTGGAGATCCCAAATTGATTGACCCATATACACTCTTAGTTTATTTCGCACCGAACATCAATGATGCACATTCACTTGGCAGGCTGTTCCCAGCAGTTGTCATAGACTTCGTCGAACATTTTCTTGCACGCGCTTCGAGTGCAGCTTATAGGTGATTTGAAAAACGCCGGGCAGTTTGCGATGCAGAGGGTAGCTTTCTTCGGGAGGCGAGGTGAGCCGGTGCTTGAGCAAGGTGGGGATGAGATAATACAAAAAATATTATAATAAACTTGCAATACAAAAAATATTATAATGAATTTGCGCAGCCAAGGTAAATAACCAAGCAACAGTACTACTTCGAGTTATAGAAAGCACGGAAAGCAATTAATGAATTTTATCCTACGCACCAAACACAGTCTTCTGGTATTAATACTGTTGGTGTGAAGTTAATCAGTAATGCTCCTATGAAGTATTTTTCTTCCATTGGAACATCTACAGCAGTGGTTCTCAACCTTTTTCATCCCATGCACCCCTTTAACCATTATTCACAGATAAAATCCCCCCCATAGAAATTTAGTTTGTAAAGAACAATTTTATATCAGTACACTAAGAAGAGAAACTAAACTCATCACAATTGATAAGCTAAACTATATTACACTTTTAAACAAAATCGTAAATACACAATTTCCCCACCAGCAACCGCTGGCCAGCAACCGCTGGCATCGAAACCGTCACACTCTCCCCCCTTTGAAATTATACCGACCAATCACCAAAACGATCAGGGGGTTTCCTGAAGCTTGTCGACCGACGTAGGGGTGGCACATCGGCACACGGCGGTGACGGAAAGGAGTCAGTGCTCGGCGACGGGGCGGTCAACCCTGGCGACTCAGCGGCAGGCGGCGGATCGCCAAGGCAATTGGGTAAGACACTGTCCACACCGCTCGGAGTCGTGGGATGCGAGGCGACGTCTGTCGTGAGCTCTTCGACAATTGCTGGAGACCTGGGAAAAGGCGCCAAGTCAGATGTGGAAACCGTGCTTTCTTGGCCATCACCAAGACGTATCACAGAATACGTCTGATTACCCTCCACGAGTTAAACCGTGTCGCATAAGGGGTCGTCCTTGTTTCGAACATGGCGACGTAGAAGAACAGGGCCTGGATGCAATAACCACGAAGGGAGCGCAGAACCAGCCATGGCCTTGCGGGGGAACCGCAGGAAGCGTTCATTGGGAGTTTCATTAGTTGAAAGACAAACAAGGGACCGGACAGCATGGAGAGCCTCTGGCAGAACTGTTTCCCAGAGGTCTTCGGAAAGACGCTCACTATGCAGCAACAGTTTTATAGTTCGCCAGATAGTTTGGTTAGAGCGTTCGCACTGGCTGTTCCCCTGTGGATGGTACGGAGTTGAGGTACTGAAGGAGATGCCACGAGTGGCGAGGAAGGATCTAGTTTCTCGAGATACGAAAGGAGCGCC
>Ga0210059_1004596_pt1 | contig 22307 bp, 15 predicted proteins | sample Ectturendosymbi2_FD_188042 | JGI IMG/M metagenome (GOLD analysis project Ga0210059, IMG submission 188042) | Ecteinascidia turbinata endosymbiont from Florida, USA - Sample 2 (SPAdes) (version 2) | ecosystem: Host-associated > Tunicates > Ascidians > Unclassified | place: Key West, Florida...
CATTCCGCAGTGGGTGCCTGCATCGCCGTGGTACTGCATTTACTCTGGGACGCGTGCTGGTGTACTGACCCTGTTTCGTCCGGTGTATAGCAATTCTAGTTTAATAAAGCCAAGAAGTGGTTGCTGTGGATTGCGTTCAGTACAATAGTTGGCGTCAAATGTATTTTAGGGCAATATGCTTTACATGCTTTAAGACCCAGTGTGAATCTGTCATGCGGTTATGAGACCGTTTTTCACGATAACCAGCAGAGCTACCTAAAATGGGAGTAGTGTCCAGGCTAATGCCTTTCATTCACGTTTTGTTTTTGAATTTTCGCTTCAGCAATAAATAAGGTTTTCATGTAAATGTAAATGCACAAGCTTCGCTTGGAAACGTGATCGTCATTTAGCTTTTTATTTGAGTCCGATCGTGGGACATGAGTTGTCACTTCCGAGTCTAAGATAAACCGTTCTACATCTAACCAGGCCTGGAATGCGTTTCAGACACTGTTCTTCACTGATTTCGCTACGGATATCGCAGCATGCTTCTATACCTTCAAATACATTTTGTAGATATGCGAGATATGTGTAGCTTGTGAAAAATGAAGCCCACTGTTTAGGACCCGTTTCAAACTTTTTCTGAATTAACGATATCAAGCGCTTTCAAACTGTAGTTATTCCCTGAAAAATCGCATAGTTCGACCAACAAAAATAGCCACTTTTTGGCCTACAAAAGGTAACCACGTTTGTGTGACACCCAACGATTATCGCAGACAACCTTTGGTATTTAAACAAGTGAATACCTTTTTGACCTTTTTGGCGCCCCCCTATTCGACTGCCCACCCAAATGCCTGGTCTGGATCCGACACTGTTTTCAAGCATAGTATGTATTGAGAATTGAGAGATTTTGTTATACGAACAAACAGCTTTCGTGCAGATATAGAGACAAAAACGTGAAACATACCACAACATTGCTTTCGAATATTGTATTTCAGATGGATCTCTTCTCTGGATTTTGCGAGAAAGTAAAAGAAATTCTTGCTAATTTGTGTAAATACGTTATTTACTGTTTTTATTTATAAAGCACGTGTTTTTCGATTAGGATGAAAGATCAATGATTCTAAATCTCCTTGGACACCTACGACAATAACTAGTTCACAAAATTAAACTATGCCCAATTCAGTTTTAATAAAACTTTTAACAGTTGAGAACTGACTGATTCCAATGCTGTCACTGATGACATCTGTCCGCACACAGCATTCAAAATAGTTGTACTTGATTTAATGTCCCTGACCGGCGCGTGTTTTCTTTTTTCAGGAAGTGATGCGTAGATGGTGACTGCTGTGCACGGACATTAGTTAAAAGCAACAGGTTCAAGGCCTATGTATTTCTCGTTTTGATTCAGACTAGACTTGTAAGTCGGATCGGGCGTTCGGATCGGGCCGATTTCAGGCCTGCATTAATTTTTTTACTGTTGAAGCAATCGGGTCGATTAATTAGTAATGTTTACTTTGCTACGCCACCAACACCTCGCAGTTGCGCATATCTTGACCCACTCGGTAAACTTGGCTTTCGGGCCTAAATTGGGCTTCAAAACTAAATGTTGGGCTCGGGCAGGGTTTGGTTTTGCAATTTCATGCTCGGGCCGGGTCGGGACTTCAAAATGAGGCCCGTTTACAACTCTGATTCAGTCCCTGCAGTGTCATTGCGGAGCATGCAATACCATGTCAATAAAAATAACGTTTTTATTTTTTATTTGAGACATCAGCTATTTCCACCCCCACAGCAAAACTCGAGATTGAAGTTGCGCAGGGACTGCGAAGAGTGCTGTTGGTTTTAATTAATGCTTTTTAAAGATTCTTGTGACAAAGGAAGCAGCAGCTTTGCGGAGTGCACGGTTAGCCATTTTGAAGAAAAACCGCGTTTTTCTGCTTTTTGAGATGAAATGCTTACGGAAGATTGCTGACCCCACTCGAGAGGAAATCACTTTTCGATTTGGAATCCACTTTTGTTCAATTTTTCATTTGAAATCATTTCTGGTATTGAAAATATTCTAGGAAGTACACAGTGAAAAACATTAAAAGTGCATCGTATTACTGTTTGCTCCACTCAATATACACACTATTTAACCCAGAGCAACGAGTGTTAGAAACTGCACATTTTTTATCACAATTGGTTTACTGTCTATATTGTTTTCCCACAACCTGTTTATCACGTCACACAACTTGTCTATTAGAGATATTGCTGGATCTCTGCCTCCCTCTCCTTAGTCTGTTACGTGCTTGTTGCAAACAGTTTGATATAAAATTTCTGTTTAATGTGGTGAAGTGTTTGAAGGGTTTGCACCAAAACGTTTTTTACAAGTTAAAAAACGATGATCCAAATCCGAGCATATGAAGGTGTGCTGCGATTTTGTGTTTTTTTTATAGTTTAATCCTTGCACCACGAGACACTACAACGACGTTATAAATTCTGGTAATTTTACAAACAATCACAAAGATGGGCGTCCGCACGGGGTGGCAAAACGGGCATTTAACCCCCCTGGAAATTGGGACTAAGAAGCAAAAATGTGTGGAAAACGTGAAATCAAGAATTTAAGTCGGGTTAATTCTTGCAATGACAGTTTGTTTGCCGATATGACACTCACACTGCACAAGAGTCAGGTTTACTGTTTTGGTATTGGTAACATGCTGTTATGAGCTTGCAGTTCACTAAATCCGCTTCTTTGCCTGCAGAGGCAGGTTGCGAAACTCGGGAGCAAATTGTTCAACTATTGGCCTTTGTTGCGTAACAATAACATGGCAACAAATCTTCGAAGATGCACGTCAAGTTACGGTGGTAGGCGTCTTGCCGCATGTGAATCAGTGTTGCCAACCTTGCGGTTTTCCCGCAAATTTGGGCTTGTTTTTTTGTGGATTTGCGGTTTTTTTAAGACTTGCGGGTTGCTTGTTTTTGGGCTTGTTTTAATTGAATTTTGCTTGTTTTTTGGGCTTTTTTTGCAGATTTCTGTTTTGCGGATTGCTTTTTTTTCAAATTTTATGGCACTTTTGTTGTTTGAATTTACTGCTAAAAGCATATTGGGCGTGTTTTTGTGAAGTTTGCTCATTTTGGGCTTGTTTTTTTGGATTTTCCACCCTGATTCTTTATTTGATTTTCTTGCTAATTTTTCGTTTTGTTGAATTTTCCTGCCAACGCATTTTCGGCTTGTTTTTCGGTTAAATTACCTATTTTTAACTTATTTTTCAAATTCACTTGCTTGTTCTTGGAAAATAACCTGGCATCACTGATGTGAATGCTGGATGCAGACATCTTGGCAGGTAATGCAGCGAGACAGTGCCTGCTGATAGTGGTAAGCCACGTAGGTTCAAACAATGGTGGGCGAATTGCGGGTCGCCGACATATTTTGTGTGGTTCTTCTAGATGAATAGCAACATCTCAAATTGATAGAAAGTTGTTGCCTCAAATTTAACGTTTGTTTCATTTATCAATGTGTTTACACAAGTTTGTGAAGTTAGTCACCAACAGGGTTCCCTTTAAGAAAATTTTACATTGAGCAAATATTTGTGTCAATGCGCATGCAATTTCACAACCATGTAGACACACAACCAGTGAAACGTTTCGACAGGGCTATGCAATGTGTATACGATATCAAATTTGGCATGTTGCAAGTGCGCAGGATTGAGATTTCACTGCGCAAATGCTCTATAGTTCCGCGCATTTGCGCACCTTAGAGGGAATACTGATCACCAGGGGGTCGGCGCGATTTGATAGCAACGACAGTGAACCTAAATCGCAAGTTAGGTTACTTTTTCTTCTTTCCCTAAGTTAGGTTAATTTTCTTCTGAGAAGAAAATTAAAATTTTTCAAAGACACACATTGTCAAAAACATTCCGCCAGTTTCCCAATGTCGGAATGAGAACCAAGGTGTTTCGCGAAGAGGCAAATGCAGACCACAAAGTTGAAGAATACTAAAATAAATTGTAAGACTACTGGAGGAGTTCCAAGCCAGATTTGACCATTTCCAAGAGTTAAAACCATGATTGCATTCCTTGCAAATCCATTCAATGTCGGTGATGACTGTCCAGTTCGCTAACCGTTTGTCACAAACTTGCCTGCTGTAGAAATAAAACTGACCGAAATGCAAGAAAATCTCGGCAAAAAAACACTTAATTTTGGCGACAGGTTCCAGAAAGTAAATACCTAGAATTTAAAATACCAGTGTGTAACTCATTTCTGTGTAAAGCACAACATATTGCTGTGAATTTTTTTCTCTGTAATGAAGTTCGTAAAATCAAACCATCGTGCAACCTTGAAAAACGAACACTTGGGAGTATGAATTCGCACAGCTTCAGCAACATACTGTCCAACTTTTCGGGGACTCGAAAATCAAACAAAAACTTCATACTGACAATTACTATACGTCATTTAATGTAAAACTTGCATTCTTTACGGTATTTGTATTGACACAACAACTGGTTTTGCGACTCGCTGGTGTTTTTCATTTTCTGCAAATGACTCTTCCATTTAACAACTTTGCCCACCCCTGGTTTATTTATGAATAAAGAAGCATGAGTGAAAAAGAAGCATTGCTGCCAACAAAGCGCATTTTCTACAACAATGCAACAACTGCGCCCTCTAAATGCTCCCTCTAAAGGTGCGCAAATGCGCAGATCCACCAGACCATTTGCGCAATGAAATCTCATCTTGCGCACTTGCAACTAGTGGCGTAACTAGATGTTTGATCCAGGGTGGCAAAGCTTAGCTGAAGTGGGCCCACTAGCCAGGACTCAGAAAAAAGTTGAGAAATGATAGTGAATCTGGATGTCGTGGATGTCTATACTAGCTAAAAAAACGAATGCACCCCGAATAACGCTAAAAACCAACAACCTAAAGAATACTAAATATCACAATGTCTACTAAAGGGGGGCCCAGTTTTTACATTTAGCTTGCCAGGGGGGCAGCTCGCCCCCTTGTCCCCCGTCAGTTACGCTACTGCTTGCAACATTCCAAAACATTGGAAAAGCACGAAAACAAAAAGCTATTTGAATTAAATGTGTAGTTTGTTCGTATTTTCATAAGATTTTACACTATTCTAAAAATTCACAAAGTTTGTAATTCATTTAGAACTCTGCTAACTCAATCTTAAAATACCCATGCTTACTAAAACAAACATTTGCTCAATGTAAAGTTTTCTTACAAAGAAAACACTTATATATACAACTGCTGCCGTGACACTGAACATTTTCTTTTTTGTATGCGTCAATTTGCGTTGTATCGCCAACAACCAGAAAAAGATAAGCAAAATGTCGCCTTTGCCCTCCCTTGGAAAAGTTTCTGCGGACGCTCATGATCACAAAGAACAATGAACGAAAACTTTTCTCGATAAACAAGCGGGTTCAGTTTGGGCATGGTGTCATATAACATCTATGAGGTAGTGAAACTACCCAATATGATATTTTCATTCCAAAGCAACGTACAATAACAGGACAAAATCATTACCCTGGACATCCATCTGAACGCATGAAAAATCCATAGCCTTTCTCTCTGCTCTTGAGATGTTCAGTGTAAACAAGGCCGACAATAAGCTCTTTTCCCACAGCATTTGAAGCAATCGCCATAGTAAAACCTTTAATTGCAATGCTCTTCTAATCTTTCCATAAATTAATGAGAGGGGGAGAACAATCCACTGACTGCATGCGCTACCACTTGATACTGCAGTCTTATTGCTTTTCGATCACGGGTTCATCTTCAATTTTGCCGTTCTGCTGGTCAATGGGAGATCCTGTCAAAACCTCATTGAAACGAGGCGCTTTCCATCCTTTTCGTAGTCTTGCAATCTGGTATGCCGATATGCCAGTTTGAAGAACCTTGACGAAAGAACAGGCGCTGAGCCGCTCCAAGTTGTCAGACATATGTTAGTGTATGCTATCAAACATTGAGCAAGCACTGTTGGAATAACATCAAACACGCTTTTTGCAGTGTCACGGGATTCAGACAAGTTTCTGCCACTGAATGTTCTTAGGCAGTAAGTTTTTTTATTCTGGAAAAATAGATCAACTGGTTTTCTTTTGAGGATAACATGAAAATACTAAGATACTTTGACGTTTTGAATTTTGCTATGGTGAAGCTAAACTTCCAAAACGATAAAAGTTTTTCCTATTATGGTTGAGAAGTTGTAACTGCCACTAAAACATGAGGTAGCTTTCTGTGTTCGTAAAAACACAAATCAGACCTGATTTTGTGAATGTCAACGTAAAAGTTTGCCATGAAACCTTTATCAGTGCATACGAAAAACGAGTTATTACTGTAGATGATGAAGAAAAGATTATTCAAAATTGCGGGATGAACATTACCTTTCCCTTAAACTTTCATGGAACTTGTTTGTCACTTTACTTCAACGCAAAATCGGCGAGATCTTGATATCTGCTTCGTTTCTGCTTAAAGCTTAATCAGGTTTTGGAAAACCGTTGTCTCAAGCAGCAAAGATTCTGAAACCAAAAAGATTGCAGAACTCTTTCTCAAAAAAGCCAACTGCTTACCAGGAAGAAGAAAAGCAGACCAACAGTTGCTCCAAAACGAAGTGCGTTTTCTTCTATCCACGACAAAATGGACTCAAAGCAACCAAGCTGCAAAAAATGCTGTCTGTTAACTATGCAAAGACTCCGTCATTTCAAATTCAAACTCTTTGCACGTTTCCTGAGATCATAATTATTCTCTTTACGGTGAAACGTTCAAAGAATATTGTAAGTTCAAACACTGCCTGGTTTCAGAGCCTCTGCTAAAAAATTAAGCATTTTGTGCTTTACATTTGTTTGGCCAAATTTCAAATCAGTCAAGGCTTTTGACCCTGAATTTGAGAAGTGAGAAAAGTTGTTTTGTACGTTTGGGAACCAAGCTTTTTTGTCATCTCTTTTCAGTGTTACCTTTTCACTGATGCGCATTAGAAGTCGTATACTGCACTTACAGATAAAACGTTTTTTGACCAGCAACTGTTTGCAGACGTTAGATCATTCTTTCAAGCGAAGTTAATTTTGTTACACAGTTAAGTAGTATGGCAGAGCACACATTTTTTTCTGTTTTCATAAGTTTTTGGTAAAATTAGAGCAAAAACCTGGTGGTTGCGTTTGATACACTGACAAGCAGCATACATTTTTTCCGTTAAAACAATTGTGTGACTGTGTCGTCGTTCTTTACTTACGGACCACGTCACGCTGGAGTTAGCAGCTGCGGAAGAGTTCAAGCACGAGGCGTCATATACTCCATTCCATTCAGACGCATTGAAAAAGCCACAACAATTGAACTGTTAAAAGTATGTAGTTAATGACGGGTGCAAAATATCTTTTTCATGGCTGTTTTGTTATGACCGCTGCAATTGGAAAAGATGTTAAGGCAAAATAAGCTTTTCACGGAATGTTGGAAACAACTCAGCGAATACACATACTGCATAGTAAATGCATATGCAACATTTACGGAATAATAGTTATATAACATCTGGATTGCCTAAGGTGTGTTTTGTCAGTTTTCAGTCTTGTCGCACCGGTAGCAGATGTTTCGATTTTTTGATAACAACATTACAAACAATATTTTAGAAAACTTTTGGTATTTTTTGGTAACGTGGGCTTATCCGGTATTAATCAAGAGGATGCGCTATTTACTGATTAAGACTGTAAGAAATACGGTAGAAAGCAAACTATCACATTTTTGAAAAACGGTCGTTTTTCGGGTAATTTCAACTAAGAATCCCAAAAACAGCGCAAGTTAACATTCAATGTTATCGACACGTTGGCAGTGACAACTCCCAATCACAGAGAATAATAAAGCCAGAGACTGGCCTATGTAACAACTAAAACAGCGACGACAGCAAAGCATCCAAGTAATCTTCTATCAATTACAACTGCACAGGAACACAGGCTTCTTTCAATTTACTTCTAAACATTTTAAAGCTGAGTTAGCAGAGTTCTAAATGAGTCACAAATTTTGTGAATTATTAGAATAAGTATAAAAACTTGTAAATACGAACAAAATGCACATTTAGTTCAACTAGCTTCGATAAGCTAAACAAGGATCCTTGTTTCCGTACTTATCCAATGTTTTGGAATGTTGCAAATGCGTAAGAATGAGATTTCACTGCGCAAATGGTAAATGTGCTGTTTCTGCGCATTTGCGCGGTTGCGCACATTGGGGGGAAGACTGACTGTGATCGTGTTCGCAATCAATATATTAAAAGCCCTAAGACTTTTCACATTCACAGTTCACATTCAAGCCGTACGAATGTTAGAATTCAAAATACAATATAGTAAAATAACCTATAGCACCTTGACTTCAAAAGTTATCAGAAGTTTTCATCAGCTATCAAATAGTTTGTCAATGTATGTTCTTTTCACCAGTTACAATTTAAAAATATGCATTTTTCCGATATGTTTTTTTTCAACTACATCTAAAACATAGCATTTAGACGCGTTTTAGATTTGCACGTTACTTACTTTTTCTTGCACGACAAATTTTGTTTCGTCATGGAGTGATTTCCAAACGGATGACACTTGCTCTTTCAACAGATCTTGGTTTACTAGTCCGCATATGAACATTACGAGAGCAATGATCAAAATCGCCACATTCACCATGAAGTACTGAAAAACATAGAAGGTGTTCTAATATCAGCGTATTCTATCAAGACTATAGGTTTAATGAATGCAAAACTATAATTGCAGCTGTGTGCGACCAAAACCACGCAAAATATGTAAACACTTGTTTGTTGTAGCAGCAATGTTAAGATTTTTTTCTCTTGCTGAGAAAAACGTTCAAAAAACTCTTTTCTTGCATTAACCAACTGTTTTATTAAATGAAATGGTTTGTGCTTTTTAACAGCTGAAACTGGGAGTATTTTTGTTTGCCTTTTGAGCGTAACCTCACTTTTGCAAACTTCAATCAATGTGGATCGTCAAGGGCTCATTAGCAAGTTTAATTTAGCGACCCAAAGAAATGATGAAAAAAGTCTGGGACTAGAAAACGTTAAACTTTAATCAGTGCTCCCAGTGCAACGATCAACGTACCGAGAAAGCACTATGAATACATCATTTAATCTGCACTTTCTCAATTTCGCTTACATTGTAACTGATATATCGGCTAATTAAGCCGTTTTAGTTTGAACTAAGCTTGTATCAAATTCGCTCGAAATTGTAAACATGTGAAAGATTTCCACAAACAGGTTGGAAACAAACACATACCAATCGTGCATCAGATTTGTTTACAAATATATACATTTCTTTTCACATACCACTGCCAAAAATTTCGTATTCTTTAACATTCCTCCCAACATTCCACACAATCCTGAAAATGAAAAAATGCTTGTTTGTGGACAAGTAAGTTTCTATAGAGCATTTGACATCAATTTGCACTGAATTTGTAAATGTACAGTTTCCCTTTAGATCCCGCGATTTGTCGAAGTTCGGCAAGTCATAACTCTCCAGCCGATTGAACTAGAGAGCTGTTTAAATCCTCCAAAGATGCGGGAAGTCTTGTAGATTAGATAAAAACAAATTAGTAGGTTTTGGATATTGTTTTTTGTGGGTAACGTCATAAAGAGGGTAGTTTTAGGCGTTTTTGGCCCACTTCGTCTAGCCCTGGGCCCCGTCCCAAAAGCTAACTTTTTGACTCGAGTTTTTTTGGAGACTAGGCTGGAATCCGAGTTCTTAGAGTCCTTGATTGACTATCTAGTACTTTTGGGTCAAATGCTATGGCCAAAAAAACTAAATTTTGACAAAAATAAAAAAATTATGATTTGCCTAAACAAGGCAAATCTTTGTTCAACCAAACTTGCCAGCCGATTGAGCTATAGATGTGTTCAAACTCTCTAAAGATGAGGAAAGTCATGTAGATTAGATTGAAAAAATTTGGATAGTTTTGGATTTCAGTTTTTTGTGGATGACATCAAAAGTGGGATCGGCTTAGGCCTTTTTGGCCCCCTTTCATCGGACCCTGGGCCTAATCTCAAGGACCAATGTTTTTCTTCCTTAAAAAAAACTAGGCTAAAATCCGCATCATTAGAGCCCTTGATTGGCCTTCTAGCGTTTGTGGTTAGAAAGTTATGGCCTTAAAACAACAAACAAAGAAAATTAATCCCTAGGGCAGTGGTTACCAAACTGTCGTACGCGAAGGCCTTCAAGGTAGTACGCGAATATAGGCCTACTACTTTCTGTTTATCTTCACAAAAATATATTCACAGTTATGTTTTCTGAATTTTTGTGTACTTTTCTTGTTGGTTTTTAATAATAGCCATTATAATAATTTGTCACATCCGTTATCTTCATGTCGTATTTGTGTCAATTCTGGTTTTCCCAACTTTTGATCGAATGATATTTGGTAGATTGAGTTTTCCTGGAGCAAGGTGGTACGTGATGACAGTATTGGTGCCACAAATGGTACGTGATGAGTAAAAGTTTGGGAATCCCCAGGGCCTAGGGAATTAATCAACCAATTATCGAATTTTTGGCATAACTAGCCAACCACAAATGTTAGAAGGCCAATTAAGGGCTCTAAAGATGCAGAATGTCTCTTAGGTTCATTCATAGAAAGAAACAAAGAATTACCCCTAGGGGGTTGAGGCCCTGGGTCAGGTAACCTGAACCAGAAAGACCTAAACATACCCCTATTTATTACGTCACCAACAAAAAGCTCAAATCCAAAACTTTCCAATTTTTTAATCGAAAGTACAAAGTCTGACCTGATCTTTTGAGGGTTTGACCAACTCTCTACCTCAATCGCCTGGCGAGTTATGGTGAAGGGTCCAATAAAGCTGTTTAGTGATATACGAATTGAAACTGAATGCTGCTACAAAAGCAAAAGTAAACCTATCTTTTATGAAGGGTGCCAGTGTTGGAAGAAATACGTGCACAAGGAAAAATTGGGTCAAATAATTCACCGTTATTTTTTACATGGCAAAATAGAATTTCACAAATATGGCAAACAATTTCGAAACCTGGCTTTAGCACCAATATTTTACCTCTTACGTAATAGACAGGTAAAAATCCAAGGTCAAACAACTCAGCCACTGTCCCGAAAAAGATGTAATTTCAGTTTCGAAACAGCATCGTTTGAATTCCATCTGGCTAGTTACCGTAACTGCTCAAACACAAATGATTTTGCTGCTTGTACATCATAAATTGCTTATGCAGCTGCACGTTCCACATGACCCGTTTTCAAACAATTTTTGATATTGAGAACTGCATGCTTTTGTGTTATCACCTTTCAAAGGTCACACCATCTTCATATTTCTATTACTGTCAGCCAAAGAGAAAGCTAAAATGCGTCCAGAAGGCAAATCTGCCGCTTAGTTACTTTTCAAAATACTTCTTGAAACAGCAATTCGTAAAAATATTGATGGTGCACAACCAAGTAGTTATTTTCGATGAACGTTGTTTTCTAGAAATTTTGAATATCTTTATTAAATTAAATCTTTTGCAGGTGTGATTTAGGACTCCTTGCTTGATAGTGGCGTATTGAAAATCACTAATGTTTTGCTTCTACTATAACTGGTTCGAAAGTTTTATAGTTGTGTGGCAGAACCTCTACGACAGATCGCTTTGAGAGGAACGAGAATAGTTTAGCTTCAGCGACCCTTGGGGAAGATGTGCACTGTGCACATCTGACGATTTGGGGCATGCTTACCACTCCGAGGACGAGATCTTCCGCTGCCACAGGTGATCACTTTTTACAACATTTCTGAAATAAATGAATGGTCGGGCAACACTTCGAGTACCTAAGATCAATTCACCGTACACAATGTTTTTTGGTAAAAGTCAGTCAAACCTACAGTAAAGGTGGCCAACCCAGAGCAAGCGCCTTGTGATGAGATAACTAAACAAGAAGCTACAGCTGGTGCGCTGTATAAAATTACCTCGTTTCCGATCTTGTTCCTTCATGTGATGCGGCAAATACAGCCGAAGCTTCGCATGTGAAACTGTTAAGTTTTGTTTCTTGTTGCATGTACGTTGGCCAAGTTCGGAGCTGTAGAGTACTTAACATGCGAGCCTTATACATGTTGCCTTTGGTGCACAGTGTATGTTGTGGATTGGGTCATGCTCTTGCACTGAATCGACTGAAGGTGGCAGCAGCTTTCCCGATTCTGAACTAAATTTTTTTCTCAAAAGAACAGTCGCTGGACATAATGAACATAGGTAGCAAAAGTGGTCGACTTTTCAAGCCTATAGTCCCGTTCACGATGATATTCGCCTGGCGTGTGTCAATGCACGTCAACTGATGCATCACAACAGTTCTTTTGCTGCTCGTGACCAGAGAAACGGCCTCATCGGCAGCAGCAAAACGGTCCATTAGTGACTGAAAGCCTGTTTTTGTGTGAAACGAAAGCAGCATCGTCCGCTATCACGTACTAGCTAGAATGTGTCCAGTTTTTGTTTTGGCGCGTAATCTCGTAAGGTTGAAAAATCTGCCATTTGTGCGAGTGTGCAGTAAAATTCCTTCATTGATGATATTTTTGTCATCGTCATGGAATACATGATGGAGAACAGCAGAGAAGAAGATTCCAAACATGGTTGTGACCAGAACATAGCTTTGCTTAACGCCACATTTCAACTCAAAGGGAGACGAGAGTGCACCTTCAAATGAGATACGTGCTTCGATCGCCATGTAACGAACTGGTAAGACTAAGAAGTCTATAAGAAGGCCGATTTTTGTAGGAAAATGTATAGCTCTTCTCTACTGACCATATCAAATGCTTAGGCCAATTTAACAAATGTGCTGCGGACGGCGCTGTTCACGAAACTCCCGGATTTAGCGCAGTGAGAAGATCATGTTCGTAGCAGATCTATTGCGGCGGAAATCACACAGTGATTCAGGATAGAGCCTCTCCGCAAGAGTTTGGAGGAGAGATAGCACGACACTGGCAAAGACCTTGCCAGCAACATTCAAAAGAGAAATTCCTCCTTAGTTGTTGCAATCTCCTTTTTCACCTTTGTTTTTGTAAAGAGCCGTAATCTTGGCGTCCCTCATTTCTTTCGGCAACAGCTTTCATTCCAACAATGGCAATTAATTTTGTAAAGTACTGGGACAAGCGAATGAACGCACTTAAGCAATTCGGCTGGAATGACATCTAGGCCTGGTAATCATGTTTGTGGTTAATATGAAACCACCAGCAACTCCCTGTTTTCAGGAAAAACACACAAAAAGCACATAAAACTTTTCTAAAGCGCTAGAAATTGTGACGGGTATCATTTCTTGTATGATACCCGTCACAATTTCTTTAAGCGCATTTCTTTATCTCTGCTGTCAGATCTTCAGCTCGATCTTGGTCTCGAAGAAGCAAGTCTTCTTTCGAGTCTCGTCTCGGTATTTTGACCAAGTCTCTGTTTCACAGTAAGAGTATAGACGCATCCGGTAATCGATATTTTTACAAAAACATCAGTGCAATGAAAAGATGCTTACCTATGGCAATTGTGAAACATCCCAGAATCAATACTGTGTTAATGATTACCCTGCTCGAATGATCAACGGAAAGAATTTCGTGGATTGGAGAGGAGTATTGAAGCCATAATGACAAGCTGAGAAGCAGCAAGCCAAGTATCTACAAAAATAACAAGGAGTTGCATATGTAGCTCATTTCCTGGTGTATATGAGATATAAACCGCTTAAAAGCGGCCAACGTCTCTTTGGCAAACATTTTATGCTATAAAATTATTCTCAGTATCTTTCTTAATATGATAAGACAACCTGTTTTCTTGCTTCAGTGTATAGTGCCATTACACTGCTTTTACTATTATACGCCCTATCGGTTGCTTCACTAGTTGCGCCATACGCTTGACTTCACTGTAACGAACTTGGGTTCATGCGGAAATTGCGGATGTTGCACGAAAGTAACTTTGTTAATGTGCACCCTCTGTATCAGCAGAAAAGTTCGAAATTTAGCGAATTTACTAACGTTGGGTCTAAGTCATAAATCGGCTTTCATTTCATGAAACAAACTGAGACCACTTCAGCATACTTAAGTTATTTTCTAATTATTTTCTAATTCCCAGCAATAAGCACACTCAAAAGATTTTCAACAAAAAAGGATAAAATTTTCAAAAGAGGGAAAATGATTAATATAACTCAAAACCAAGAAGAAATCTAGTTTTAGTGTTAACGTTAAAAATTTCGTAAAACAAGGTTCAACAGATTTGATAAAAGCAAAACTTTTGTTATGGTCAAGCGTGGTTTTGCATTTTGATTGCAAACAGCAAAGGTCAAAGGCTTCATTGCAACCCTAAGCCTGCCAGCGACCACACTTTCAGACTAAAATAGACAATATGCCAATAAACCTGCTTCTACCAGTGATACAATTCGAAAACGTTAAGACTAAAAAACATGCTTCTGGGTTACTTCGCTTGCAGCCGAGTAAAGAATGTTGTTTCTTTATTGCCTGACGGCAATGCAACAGAAGCATGAAAATGAACCAGGAGATAAATCAAATGTTTTTGTAAGCGTGAAAACATTTCGTTTCCTTTGGCAACAAGATTTTTTGACTTTTTTCTTTGGGTAAAAGTACTCGACGCAAAATTTTGGCAAAGCCTAGAGTCGCAAAAATCTGGATAAAAATGTTGCTGTAAGTACTCGATCCCTTAAAGCTTCACTCTGGTCACAGTAATCATCATAATCAATAGCAGAGTTATGTGATTGGATTTTGAATTTTTTACTTCTGTCCTTATTCAGGCCCAGAATTTCAAAGCATGTATCACAGAAATGTGGCTTTTAGAAACAATTCCTCGACTAAGTAGGACAAGCCCACCTGCATTTCGCAGTTACTCAAACCGGATCGAGTATGTTGTTTGTCAATGAAACATTTGACTCGCAAAATCTTGTTGTTATGACTCGACCTGGCTTACGTCACTACTAAAGCTTAAACGCAATTGATTTCTAAATGAAGTTGAAATGATTCCACGCAGTAAAACCATTGAACTCCATAAAAATAGATGACACTTGGTTTCACCACCTTATTCCATAGCTATAGGCTGCTGTGCTTGAATTACTGTTCTTTCCCAGGGTTACTCAACATTTCTCTTTTCTGTTTGTTCCCCTTAGGCATTTTCATAGATGATGATGTACTCCTCTAAAAATAAAGAAGAGGATCGATGATATTGATGCTATATAATATATCAATATGGAACCTGTAGGTGGTTTAATACTAATTAAAAACATACAGTACAAAACCATTTAGGTGAGCATACGTTTCAATTAATTTTACGATGAACGCGCTGGTCCAGAAAAAAGAGGCAACTATGAAGCTCTGCTAGACATAGTCAGCTATAACAACTTCTTCCTTAATAGTTGTTATTTTCTCAGATCTGGTCGACCTTTTGAAAAGTGCGAATATGCCACTGGAGTTAGACGAATCGCAAGTAGGGAGCCCCTGGTTTAGCAAATCTAGAGTTCTTAATTTATATACCAACTCATGCCCACCACCAGATCTTCTTAACAGAGCATGACATTGCTTCAGTGTCATATAATGCACATCGATTCCAACACCGAAGATTTGGCAAAGACATCACATGACATTTTTAACAGTTCTAAAAAGCCAATGAAAAAGTATTCGAAAGAAAAATGTGCTGTCAACTGCCAACCTTTATCGTGGCTAGATTGCGACTCTAGGCTTTGAAAAAAAGCTTAAAAATGCAAATTTGATCCGATGTGTGGTCCAAATTTTGCTATTAATGTCGATCTTAAAATTTGCTGAACAAACATGTACGCTACACAGTATCAGATCATGGTTTTATACTCATGGCCGGCTGTGGCATATTGGCTGCACTCAGCCATCTCAAAAGTAGAAATGGTTTTAACAATGAAAGTCTTTGATATATGTCTGTTTAAGCGTTTTGCCGAAACGAGTAAGCCTTATTTAAAATAGTCTTATTCGTCTACTAAGAGCTGTGAAACCCCGGGGTCGATTAAATTGTTTATCCGTCCAATAACAACGAGGTGCCTTGAATTTAAACCTCTTGCTACTTTACTTGCGATATTCAAATAGCCTGTAAGTGCAAGTGCAAAATAACAACATTAATTTCTAAGCAGTTGCTCACACTACCATTGGAAGCTACACTAGGGCTCTCGGAAAAAGAGAAATCTGGTCTCCACATCAGTAGTGCTGCACGAATTGTGGTCATATAGTGGATTGCTAAATCTATAGAACACAATTTCGAACCAAGACAGAGGAGTTTGGAAAGATACGTTGCACTTCTACCGAATTTTACTCACAAAGCTTCAATATTGTCTTAACGTAAAGCAAAATATCAGTTTTTCCTCCATAACAATTCTAAACAATAGCTGAATACTGGATTTGTTTTATTTGCTTCAAGACGAAGTCTGTTGCAATTTATCACATTTTGGCTGACAAACCTCACACTGAAACTGTTTCGATACTAACCATGAATATCACGTTGTTAAATATAAAGATGTAGCGACTGAGTGAATCCATTTTCCTATTGGTCTGCTGTGCTTATCTGGAAATTCATTCCAGTTGAGTGGACTGAGCTGAACAGTCCGACCGCTCTAGTCTTCATTCCCTTTTACATTCAACTGTCATTGGATCAGATCGAAACAATAGCAAGGGAACACTTAACACCAAAAGAAATATTACAACCTGGGTTCATGTTTCATTTGACGTCGTGGAGTAACCACACTGTGCGGGCAGAGAAGAATAAGCTTGGTAAGCAATGTTGAAATTTGTAAAACAAACCACACCGAATTGCGTGAGATTTCCTGTTGCTTTTGCTCACTATTTTACTCCAACAACGAGGCATAAAAATGTCAGTAAAATAGTGACGAATAAAATTTAAAGTCTAGGTAGAAAATAGTAAGTAGAAGCTTTATCTTTGTTTCAAATCTTGCTCTACCTTGCTTTTGAAGAGGTGTAGACAAAACCATAACATTTTTGGTTGATTTGTTAAAACCAGCCTGGGTAATTTCAAAACATTTTCCGCAACCTTTCAAATGTGTGGTGATTTCACGGCAGTGAATACAGCAGACATTTAAACGGCCACTCACGTACTTATCCGTGCTGTACCCGTCTACTACATATTTCATGAACAGCTGTTGATGATCGAAAATGAACCCTTTTCAGCATTCGTTCGGTAAAAGGTTTTTCTTGCTAATTGATGCAGTAAATAGCGCTGGAGCACTATTCTGTGATGGTTCAAGATGTCGTTTTTGACACGTACTAACTTAGCTCATTCAAACTATTCGTATTCAAGCGTTTTTGTTCCATGCTGCTAAATCCCCTGCAGTGATGTTCAGCATAACGTGGTTTAGAAACGAACAGCTGAGTAAAGCTTTCATGGCCATAAATTCAGAAAAATACATATACCTTGTTAAGTAAATTCTAACTTACAATTGCGCGCTCATGCAGGAACTGACCGTGCCAGACAGAATTTAAAAAGTTTGTAGAGCGAATTTCGGCCTGCATCATTCGTTGCATTTCAGGTGTGCAACTTGAACTAAGTTTAGTCATGCCTAAAATCTACAGTGTGCGGAACGCCCTTATCAACTGAACAGTGAGGTTTGCTAGGACCAATGTTTCCTCTTAAGGTGCGCAATCGCGCAGCACCACCAGACCATTCGCGCAGTGGAATCTCATTCTCGCGCACATGAAACATTCCGAATGTAGTATCGTATGTATATCGCATAGCCGTTTTACCGCTTGAAACGCTTCACTGGTTGTGTGTCTGCATGGTTGCGCAATTGCATTGTCACTAAAAAAATTGGAACAACGTTAGGGACTGTATACAGCATTCTGAATTTCGAATCAGCGTAAATTTCTGTAATTTTGTGTACCGATTATATATTTCATCAAGCTTTAGGTGGTAATATGGTACAGGAGAAAAGAAATAAGATAGAGTAAGACATGATACCGAATCTCGCTAAATGCATGATTTTTGTGTTTTTTTATTTTTATTTTCTGAAAATTATATTCACCTTGCTGTTTTCGTTCGGATTTGGCAGCAAAACAATACCTGCATTTTCAGAAAGGTGTTTTGTCATTTTTCAAGTTCCAGATATATTCCAACGAGCGCAAAATTATTAACAACTGTACATTGGTTTAATTCTTTTTTAGATCTCCAACTTTTGAGTTTACTAAGTCATTGCTCTTTCTGCTCGTGCTATTACTGCCTCTCATAATTATGCATTGAAATCACGCATTTTTCAAGATCAGCGCTCGACAACATGCAATTTGCTGTTAGAATATGAAACCAGTCTCCGTACACTATTGATAATTTTGCTAAAAGTTTAAGTGGAAACAATCCACTGATATACCTCCACATATTTGCATTCTGTGCATTCAATAAACGACTCTTTGTATTTTCAATTATTTATAAATGATCAGTGGAGCGTGACATCCAGTGGAATAGCAGTGTAGAGTTTCGCCATTGTTTGCTTTTCCATCTGCTTCACTGCACCGCTGTGCAGCATACGTAGGCGGATGTAATCAAAACAAGTCTTCGTATTGCAGGCTCACCACAGAAGCTGGAACACTGCGCGATACGATTTTTTGATTCTCGTTTTTTTCCCTCCACCTTGACCTATAGGCTACGGTTAACGTCATCAGAATTTTATGTCAGTCAGGGTTGCTATCGAGGAGAACATCGCCCACATATTTTTGAAGAAGAAATGGTGTTGTTTACTTTCTGATGTCACGCTGAAAATTCAAGGCTTTTACGGTCCTCTTTGTGAAATTCTCAACAGAAAAAGTTCTCAATTATCCTGAGTGAAGCTAGACACATTTTCAAAAAAAAGCCTTTTCCCACTTGTCAGTTTGACATGAATCTACCGATGCTTTCCTGTTAGCTTAATGCCCCGAACTGCCTCAGTAGTTCAAGGCGATGTAGATACCTGAGACAGATTGTTTGGGTGGAAGTTATCCTGTGGCAGTTGTGCGGGTGGCAATTGTCCAGGTGGCTGTTGTTCGGATACCCAATGCAGCGTGTACCCCCGACTAATCATTCAACTTCATTCTGAACAATCAGTGCAAACTTCTTTAAGGTACGTATTCGGCAGATAAACAGTCAAAGTATTGCCGGAATCGCCAACCCAAGTCCAGAGATGTAACCCGGGTTCAGGTAAGTTCGTCAAAATGTTTGAGGCCGATTTCGGGCCTGCCTACATTTTTTTCATAATATTCAGAGCAACATTTTTTTTCGTTCGTGACGTAGATTTGTTGTACTCACCGCGGTAACTTCTGTGAATGAGTGATTGTGATTTTCTTCAGCTAATTCTAGAATTGTGAAAACAGCTGCGTTTTTTGTTTTGTGCTCGGATTAGTCTCACGCGCTTTTGGAGAAAGCGACAGCGGTGAGGAAATTAGCACGCGATGGAGTTGCGTCGAAAAGATCAACCACTTACGCGATTCTTGGCTTGTTTGAAGAGGTTTCATTAGATTTAGCACCAGTCAAGGACGGGTCCAAATCGGGATTCAAAAATGTTGAGCTCTGGCCGGGTTCGGGCTTGTGATTTCACACCCGGGCCGGGTTCGGGATTCAAACTGAGGCCCGGTTACAATTCTACCCAAGGCATCAAGCCTTGTTCAAATTACAGTTTTCCGGCAAGATTTTCGTTCAAGTTGTATTAAATCGAAGTTAAAAATTGTTCTTGGGCAGTGTCGATTCTAAGGGGGGGGCTGGGTGGGCCATGTCACCCCCGGATTTTTGCTTGGCCCCCCGTTTGGCCCCCCGTTTTTTTCTTAATTTCCCGTCAAGTTCATTTGATTGACATATACAATAGATAACTTTCGGTCAGCAATATTTTAAACAGATTTTTTAAGGTGTTTTAGGGATCCGAATCGGGTCCCTAGAATTGAAAATCGGGTCACTAGAATCAGAGAAATCGGGTCCCCAGAATCAGAGAAATCGGGTCCCTACAGGTCCATACAGGTAGCCTACCTAACATTTTCCTTAAAAAAAACTGTTTACGATAATTTAGAAACCCTCTAGCCTGCTTTCAATATTTGCCAAATGCATGATAAGCTGTCTTGTTGATTTTGACGGTCGGGTAACTAGAGTTGTTTATGACGACACACACCAATGGTTGTTCGGATCCTGCGTGAAATTTAGTCAGACCGCGGTTGTGATGTTGAAAAACTCATTTCGAAACTAAGAAACAGTCGCAGAATTGGAAAGATTGATCTTTCGTGCATTTCAGTGTGAGGTGGAGCTGGATTATATTACTGTCAGCAGACTGTTGCTTTTCTCAGTAACAAAAGGTTTGTGAAAGCATTAAGAAGTGGTTTCAGTTAATTTATCTGAATTTATCCTGGCTACTGAATTGCGTTCTGCTGCCTTGTACATACGACTTCGAAACATCTTACGTATCCTTTTCATTGGCGGTGATTTTCATTATAATGCTGTTTAGCACTTCCGCGTTTCGTGTATCTTACGTACGTGTGGTTCGTGATTAGAGTTTTAACTCTACCCATATGTCCTGCAACCTCAAGAATTTTGTACGGATTTTCTGTAATGATTCACAAGCAATTCTTTCGCGTATTTCAGCTCTTTACCCCGGAGGTCAAATATTTCTATCAGAAAAACGCTTAAAAGGATTTGCAAATCATGTTCATTTAGTGAAAATGATTTAAAACATGAAATAACTTTGGCAAAGAATTTTCTTCAGAAGGAGTTGAAGCTGCCTATATCGCTGGAACATTTTTTTTCATTAATAGCTACTTAAACACCTGCGTTTGACTGCTATAGGTAGCTGCAACTCTTCCCGTCACCAGCGCGTCATGCGAGAGAAGTTTCGCAAAAATGAAATCATTGAAAACATTTCCAGTGAAAGACTGGGTAACATTGATCTACTTTAAATTGAAAGATACCAGCTGAGAAACAGATTTAGATGAGTTCGTTGATGAATTTGACAGTCAACATGATAATCGAAGGATTAAGTTACATTGAGGTGATGATAATATAAAATTCAAACGTAGACTGTGCAGGGATCTGCGTGAGAGTTGTATTGCTCATAGCCCTAATTGTCTGAATCTGTTTTGGTTTAGAAGTAGTGCGTGTTTCGCTTAGGACAAGACAGTCATAAATCAACGCAGGGTTGAAAAGTCAGCTTTTGAGGATCAGTCAAAGGAAAATTCAGTGTGAATATTAAAATGAACGACTATTCTTGGGAATATTCTTCAAAATAAGTTTTATGCCTGCTGTTACATCTTGCTATCAGGTACACGCCCTAAACGTCGATGCACACCTATCTGCGGCGATGCTATATTACGTAGGTGCAAATGGTGCCGAAACCTCGCTGCTGTTAACTGCATACTGCATTGAATATTCCTCACCCTATCCACGCCGAAAAATCGTTAACGGTAGTTGCATAACATTGTTACGATTGCACCACAATCACAAAATGTCCATAACCTACCACAAAAACGGCTTAGTTAGTATAGTCACCAACCCGATTGAAGATGGATTATTTTTTATGTGCTTTGTAATTAGAACATTTTGATGAAACTAGTTGGTTATCAACAGCCTACTTGCTTCTGTCTCAAGAGAGGCAAGTAGGCTTATAACGCTAGTTCATATTTCAACGATATTCACAAGCCTATTTTGGGTTCGATAGGGTTAATCACAGCAACTTAATCTTAAAAACAACAAAAAATCACCAGACAAGATAGACATTTATGTTGGCCCCACTACTTTTTCCTTGGCTCCGCAATAGACCCTGTTGGTGACGGTAACTCGAGAGCAAGATGTTTTCAGTTTGCACCGTACCTACAACCACTGCGCAGGCAGAGCAGGGTTTCTCCAAATTGCGTGTCGGTCTTTGCAAAGACTCGGAATCTCGCGATTCTGTCGTATAGGGCTGATTCATCGATGAATTCAACAGGAGGATTAAATAGTATCAGAGGAAACCGGTTGTTGAAATGATTTGTTTCTTGTCGCATGTTTGCATGTAATGAGACACTTATAGGAGTTACAGTAAAACTCCTCAGTTTACCGGGATCTGTTTTTCGTTCAATGGTTCCGAATAGACACATCATACCGTAACGTAGTGGAAGCAGAAGGCACACAGTTTGCATCACGTTACCTATGTAACTTTCTTTCGTTCTGTGATTTCTTTTGTTCGGTGTCCCTTAATTAGCGTAGCATGCATCTGCAAACACGACTGCCGTCACGATACTTTGTGACTGATGATTAAGCTCGTAGATATGATTTTTCAACACATGTTTTTGTCTGGTAAAACCGATGTCGATGAAGCGCAGGTTCGTTTCCAAGAAAGCTCCGATTCGTGGACGTCTTAAGTGAAACCTAACGCAGGGGTCTCAGGCTCAAACTGCTCCGAGGCAGTGCCATATT
>Ga0210059_1004597_pt1 | contig 22304 bp, 18 predicted proteins | sample Ectturendosymbi2_FD_188042 | JGI IMG/M metagenome (GOLD analysis project Ga0210059, IMG submission 188042) | Ecteinascidia turbinata endosymbiont from Florida, USA - Sample 2 (SPAdes) (version 2) | ecosystem: Host-associated > Tunicates > Ascidians > Unclassified | place: Key West, Florida...
ATAATAATTAGCTCCATGTACTGTTCACATCACTGTGGCGCAACTAATCACGCAACGATGTTCTAGGCTAGATGGCTGGTTTTTTTCTAGCTTGCTACGTTTGTTCAGTCATCAAAACATATTTCAACTAGGGTAGGAGGAAACTCATAACAATGTTCGACGTTTCATTCCACGGGCAGCCCCAGACGAATCCCACAGTCTAGGGAAGAACGCGTTTTACAAACCTAACCATGGTGTCTACTGGAAGTGACGTTGGAGCGTGAAGAGTTGAAAAAGCGTTCTCACGGATGAATATCGACAGAGTTAAATTTATTATATAACAGGTGCAATAATTAACTGCTCCACGCAAAAGTATAGATAAGGCAGCAATACAAAAATGGAAAAATTAAAGACATAAATTTGTCGAAAACCAGCAAGACAAGCTTCGGACAAATGTTCAATGCAAAAGCCATCGATAAAAAAAGGTTGAAATGAATATTGGTAGGTTATTCCAGCGAAGATCTAAACACAACTAAAATCGCACTGTACCCCTGGCAACGAATAGATGTTTAAAGTTCGGATTCACATACATGGTCAAGACTTGTCAAAATAGTTTCTCTCACATTCAAGACAGCATTTGGTTTGCTCAGGAGGGGGGCGTGCTTTTTAAATGAAGTTCCAGTGAGGATGGTAAAAATTTTGATGAAGACGTAAGAAAGTAAAAGAAAATAATTACCCTGTGTTGGAATAAGCAATCGTGGAGTTAACTCAAACGCAGTAAACACCGTTTTAGATTTCATCACTAGTGTTGGTGGTATTAACAGTATCGTCATAGCAGCGCTTCTCAACTGGTGGGCTGCAAAACAGGCCAAAATGATGCAGAACAAAAAGCGAATATTTTTATGAACGCGTGTCAAGTAGCATTCTAACAGTCTAAAAACTGACACTCTGAATGCTATATTAGGAGTGAGCTTGTCTCCTGAAAGAAAGCGCTTGAACGAAGGAATACACAGGGCAATAAATAACTAAAAATTTATCTCTGGAAAAGTTGAATTTACCTCTTCACCTTAAAAAATTTTACACTGAAATAGTTAAGTTATTAACGGTACCACAATGTCTATCTACAGAAAATAAATGACAGGCTAAAGATTTATCACCAATATCTACACTGTGACCATCGCGCGCTTTGCTACAAGTACGGTGGTAGCGTTCTCTGAGGTTAGAAAATTGAAAAAAGTGACAACACGGAATAATAAGAAAATAAACTCCTAGTTGCCCGAACTCCAAAGTTGGCACAGAAGCGCTTTCACAATCCCACCTTTTAATACTTTCATGCAGAAAAAGTCACCAAGTTAATTCTGACTCTATTTCATGTAGATTGCATTAATCGCGAGGCAAGCATGCCCGCACCAAGAAGCTCAAGACGCAGACAATAGTTCTACGAGGCCGTAAGATATGATCCTCGATTGGCACAGACCTTGATTTTAATATGAACGCAAGTTTTGTCCGAATCTTGCGTAGTAAAGCTTTGCTAACTTGCTGTTGTTGCTCCCTTGCATTAGTGGATAGAAGCATAGCGTGCTGTTTGTGTTGAACATAAAGGGGAAGCACCACACAAAAGCCGTTTCTACGCAAAACGATAACCGTTGTTTATCTAGAAGCGTTAATCTCAATCAGTTTCCATGACGGGAACACTGTATTGCCGCAAACAGCCGCAAAATATTTAACAACACAAACTGCCATTCGACTGAAAACGCAAATGTTTTCGCACAGTTCGACGTTACAAAAATAAACCGAACGCAAACCCACATATCAGCTGGATTGTACTATCTATCATCAGAACGAGAAAAGCGGTAAGTTCTACACGGCGTAGGCGATTCTGAATAATCCGGGTAAACTCGAGCACTTTTCCGCGAAGCTATCCTGTATTGACCGCGGGTATCAAGCACTGCGTCTCCCTCGCGCCAGTTCCCGTCCGCACTGCGCTCGGTCGGATGACTAGGGTCGCTCTTCCACAAAAAGCGACGTTGCTGTCGCGCGATTCGTGCTCGCTTTGCCGACGTCCTATCAAAGCATGTGAATGAGGACCGGCCCCGTCGATCCTGGGATGAGCCAGATTTGTGACCATTTTCACTGCGCCAAATGTATCGACTCGAAAAGAACGGCGAACGTTGACGTTTTCCGTGAAGTTCACGTTGCTTTGAGGGACGAGACTCTTGACGGTGCGATAGCGATTCGACGTGCAGGTTGAGACTACTTTGAGTGGAAGAAAGTTCTATTACGTCACAGTCATCACGAGTATCTGCAGTAGCGATATTTCGTGAAGAGCTTCGAGTCTTCCACACGAATTGACGAGAAGGTGCGTGACGGTGTGGCGTTGGAGAAGGTACGGGGTGGTTCGTCACGGGGGAGTGATTGCTTCGTTTCGCGGCGTCCTCCTGACCATCAGGCCCCGAAGAAGAACGTCGTCTTCTGCTAGTTGTCTTCCATATGAACCGTCTGCGCAAACTGCTCCACAAACTAGAGCGACGTTTACAAGCACTGAGCTGGTGACTTCGCGCGGACATGCTAGCCGATGCGGGCTGAGACCGATGTCGAAACCCGCGCAAGCGGAACCATCTCATGGGGCCGCCGATCGGCAACCTTTTGCCCAAAGACGACTGCCAGAATTTTCCCATAATTGTGGGCTTCTCCGCGACATCAAAACCAGCCTTAGTTACTTTAACAGGCCGTGATAGTTTTCTTTTAATTTCGGGTGATTTTGTTGGTTGTGATGAAACGAATTCCGGCCTTTTTGCTTCACGGTGCACCTGCACTTCTTCCTCACGCAGGCTGCTGCATCCAGACCTGTTGTTGTTTTCATGAGATGCAGCAGCACTCTGTAACTGTCAGCTTGGTGAGCGCTCATTTAAAACCCTTACTTTCTCAGTTTTTCCATCTCTGTATACAACCACACCCCTTGCGCCGCTTTTAGCCGTGCCTTGGCTTCGATGCGGAACGAAGCTGGAATGTCGCGAGTTCTGCACACGTGAACTGGGGGCACGTCCTACGAAAACCGACCCACCACGCGAGGAATGGCGGCTGCGGTGTTCGCCACCGCAGGGACAGTTCACAACCTGCTGCGGTCCAGTCCCGGCATTTGTACCTTCGAAACGTATACGCCGCCCGTGAGAACAGTGGGTAGCTACAGGATAGGACATGCGCTGCAGTTTATCATGCTTGCCCGATGCAAGCGCCTGGACTTGGTCTGACGAACACACCAGCACGCATCGCGCCGATGGATTGCCAACCACACGTACATGTTCTTGAGCACGTGACTTCCTGCGAGACTTACGCCTGTGCTGTTTGTTGCTTGAACGTTTTCCAGAAGCCGTAGGTTTATCGCTTTTGCTGAACTTATGGAAAAAATTACCCATTTAAAACACAAACTTGCTTACGATGATAAACGCTAAGAACTAAAAATGCATAAAAAACATCATGTTACAACGGCAAAACCAAATTTTCTGAACACAGCTGTCACTTGGCAAACGACAGGCACGACCCTACTCACTATGCAGCATTTCACACTATAATCTACAACTAACGCCATCTTCTAAAGCATGTTCATTTGTCCGGTTGTAAGACCTACCTTTTCAAATCTAATCACAGGCTTCTTGACTCGCACAGTAAGCAAAAGGCTAATTAATCCGGAATCTTAAGTTCAGGTCGCAACTTCGCGAACAAAGCGTCGTTTACGTCAACAAGCATCGGCTAAAGATCGCCAAGTGGCGAGCTTTACAAGAACAGCGCTAATGTTAAGTGACCGAAAACCATTTGAAGCGCAAACGCAAGCAGCAGTATGTCGCCGATCTGCACTAAGAAAAACTTAGTCGTAGTCAAGAGCGGGGTGCACCACTCGAAACGACAGGTTTTTAAAGACAAGCGCCACTGGATCAACGACACTTTGTCTTGGCCCACTCTAGAGTCACTTACAGGAGAGCATGAATAATTGCGAAGCACAAGTCCGCTTCGTTTGCAACTAAAAGAACAACAGTTTCAAGGACTCGATAGGCTCTGCACGATCAAAAGTCAAGTGGCCTCTATCGTGACATTCAATTTACCATGTTTTATCACCAAAGCAATCGTTAGTCCTCCAGGCCAACGTACCCAAGGCTGGCATGTACGCTTCTTGTGAAAATCACCTGCTGCAGGATACACCCACACAAATAAGTTATTTAACATAACCATTTTTATTGATGCAGTTTGCCTACCTACAATTGCAAAAGTTTAACATTCTCAAGAAAGCACAAAATGTACTCTAAAGCCGTTGGCTTATGAAGAGGGGAACGTTCAATAAAACAAAAATTAGTTACATATATTACATTTGCGTGTTATATTCAACTCATTACTTCAATGTGAACAAATTTGACAGTTAGTAATTAATGAATAATAAACATGTCTTTTACTGTATAAGGGCAAATAACCTTGAGGCCCAGATAATCCTGGAGACGTGTTTGGACACTTCTACTCTTGGTTGAGGAATTCATCCTCAATCAACCAATCCTGCGTTAGGTTTAAGTATAAGATATTACTTTGTTCAATGCTAGTTATCTTGTGATTAATGGTTTATATACTTTTTTCTGTTTCGGAAAGCGATGCCAGAGACTGAAAGACTTAATTGAGTCACGTCTACTCAAACTGAACCAGACCCACACCGGTCTTTTTGTGAAAAGTGTCAGAGAATCACCTGCATTTCCACCTGCAATACTGGGCAAGGAAGGAGGCAAAAGCAACTTCTAGACACAGTGGTTCTCAAACCTTTTTAAAAATTTTGCGTAACGGTCCCGTTGCAAATTTCTCGATGTCTCGCGGCCCACTATTAAATTTAAGGCAAACAACACCAACAGCGAATTTCTGAGCATAGATTAATAAGTGTTCAATGGGATAGTTGTGCCTGTTTGGCTTCCACCAGTTCTGTGGCGTAACTACAGGTTTGAATCAAGGGGGAAGCTTAGCTAAGTGAGGCCACTGGCTACCACAGCGGGCCCACTAGTCAACACTCAGAAAAAAGTAGAGAAATGATAGTGCATCCGGATGTGGGTGTCCATAATAGAACCCGAAATAAAGCATTTTCAATTGCTCTTGATAAAAGTACAGATGACACAGACATTTCAAAATGCGCTGTATTTATAACAAGTGTGCACTGAACGTGCAGGGCTTTAACTGGTGGAAACAGGGTTCGGTAGCTACACATGGCGCTCCAGCCATAATTTCCAAAAGAATGGGTTTGGTGGGCCTGCTCAAAGAAAAAGTACAAAAGTTTGGATCATCGATTTCTGCCATTCACCGTATTTTACATCAGGACGCCTCATGCAGGTAAACGTTACAAACGAATACTGTGATGGTAAAGTCCATTAACTTCATATGATCAAATGGCCTAGAGCACCGACGGTTTTTTCCTCTTTATCTGACATGAATAGCCAGTACGGAGAGATATTGTGTCACACACAAGTACGTTGGTTAAGTCGTGGAAAAGTTATTCAAAGGTTATTTGCTTTTTGGGAAGAAATCGGACGTTCATGGCAATGAAAGGAAAAAATATTCCTGAACTTACCGACACCGAATCGTTTCTAACGTTGCATTCCTCACTGACCTCTCTGATCATTTGAACAAGCTTAATATAAAGCTCCAGGGCCAAAAGCAAATTACCACGGCTGATGTATACGACTGTACGAAGGCGTGCAAGTGCTAACTTATGTTGTGGGTAATGCTTTCAAATGCTAACTTTGTTGTGAGTATGCAGCTTTCAATTGGCATCTTAGTTGACTTCATGTCATTGCAATCATTAAGGAACCATCGTGGTTGAAAAAATATACAGATATACGTTTGGGTTTACATGCAGAGTTTTGTCGTTGATTATAAAAATTTTGGGTTTAGAAAAGAAGTTTGTTTCTTTGCAAAATGAAAATCAACAAATCTGCACTGCGGTCAAGATTGGCAGATGATCATTTTCAGTCGATTCTAAGGCTTGCTAAGTCACGTGAATTCAAACGTTGACACGCTGGTTGTGAATAAACGTCAGATGTCGAACTATTTTCGTCTGAAATCTACAAAAAGCAAAATTTGTATTTTTTACTGTCTATCGAAAGGAATTAGGGCTTTTTATGTTTTTTATTGAACCGACTGAATGGCCTAGTGGGATAGAGTGCGCGCCACATATGCTGGTAGGCTGGGTTCGAATCCCAGTCAGGTTGCATCGAACTCGAAGTCTTGAAAAACGGCACTTGGGTCATATCCAGCCTTGTGCTTGGTGAGGATGGATGGGTGGGTGCAATGGAAACCTTCATGCGTAGTGCTACTACCATTGGCCATTCAGTGCATCATAACCGCATTCACTACTAAAGTAGCCATTTGGCCCATGGCTGCTGGATTTTTTGTTTGCAGCGGAGTCGTTTTACTGTGGGATTTCCTACGTCAGAAATACGTCTATACGGCCATGAGATTATTTGGCCAAGTTAGAGTTGGAGATCCATGCTTTATAAAAACGTTTCACAGAAATATTCTCGAAAAATTGTTTCAAATAAATATTCCTAGTCTTTTCAAACTGAATAAGTCACAGTAAGATTGAAAAGGGGTTTGCAAAGGAAACACTCAAAACATAACGATTTCGTTTCTGTATGCCGTGGTTCGACTGTGGCACTTTCTCAAATACAAAACTGGTTACAACAGCTTGAAGGGATTTGCTTAGTCATCTAAAAAAGATGTGCATATGTAGAGTAAATCCTTTCTAGCGAGTTATATCCCAAAATGAGTGCGTATCTGTATAGACCAGGGGTTCCCAACCTTTCTCTAACCATGTACCCCTTCAGCATTCCGACAGATGAGCATGTACCCCTTCAGCATTTCGACAGATGAACATGTACCCCTAAAATTTCTTATAACAAAATATTTTATCATGATTAATCACAGATATATTTACAGATAAGTATATAACGGCTTTTAAAAATTATATTCGCTGATATATGTATAAATATTTGGAAATCAAAGATATGTAAATACATATTTCTCTTCTATTGCTAACCTTAAATGTACACCTTCGAATAGGCAAATGTACCCCTAGGGGTACATGTACCCCAGGTTGGGAACCTCTGGTATAGACTGAGCAGTGCATTTGTTGTTATTGGATGACTAATAACATTTTTCTACTGCACGCCAAGTAAGGGTTGCACGATACTGCTTACAAGACTGAAAAAATTTAAACTTTTACGTCGCGGATGGTATTAACAAATTACATATCGAGTTTGATGAGGTGAGTGTACCACTCACTGCTTTTTGATTGTTTAAGTCGATTTTCGCCGTTGATTGGTTGTGCAGCATCATGCTTTGGTTTCGTGCTTGTTACATGAACTTTGGCGTTCGAGAAAAAACGCGTTTTATGATCCGCATTCATATAAAAACGCTTGACGCACTTTGATGTTCAGTACAGCTGCCCGACGTTTAAAGTGAACGTTCAATTGCGTAAAACCGGACATGTAGGTGCGCTTAGAATGAAAAAAGGTGTCTAATTTTGTCCAATTCGCCCTTCACGCATGAAGCGAGGTACAGGATTCACAAGATTCCGGTTCAGACTTGCGGCAAAAACTACTGTATGTAATTCAGTGCTCTCACGCAAATGGAATAGTCGTAATTAACAAGTCTTTTAGAAGAGGCCACAATATGCGTCTTCTCACGGTAAGTATTGCAATAAAAAATTGTGCTCTGCTGTAGTTTCTGCACAAAAGAATGGACTAACCTGCATCCGCAAATTCTTTATTTTTCTCATATTAATTTCTTCAGATTCTTGCAGTTGTTTTACTTCTTCACTAAGCTGCTGTATTTTGGTGTCGGCAACCTGCACACAACAATGAAGCCGTGTTAGGTTCTCTTTTGTGGTAAAATAGGCTGCTCTTTGATAAGAGAATAAAAATCTCTTCAATATAGTTAAGCTCGCTTGAAATACGTGTTAACGTTAACAAATTAACACACAGATACCACAAACACAAAAACAAGTTTTTTTGGAACTCGAAAGGGTGTAGAAACTATAAAAAATGAGCCATTGGTCCAATGAAATCCAAAACCACCTTCATCATTTTTAAACATAAACTGCTGTGAATACCATATAAATCGATTGGAATGTTCACTCCTGGATTTGTCCTAAAAGTATGATTGTACAGTCATATTGGGGGAGAAAGACTGATATTTTTCGCTATGAAACCATTGAAAGTTTCACCCGCGGACTGGGATGTTTGACAAAAGCTAGACGTGAACTCCACGTCGAACTGAAGTTGCGAACAATGCTTTATCAATTTGTCTGGGGGGACACTAAACAACGTTCGAGCTGTAGACTGTTGCCTAAGCAAATGTGGTCAAAAGTATTGGCATAGAATGCAGTTGTTCACTGCTGAGCAACGAAAAGAAATACTGCGTTATTACGCTTCGAACAGTTTCCTACGAGCTGCGATTGCACGTTGCACTCGTCCTGAGCGCGATCCGCGAGGTTTCGAGGCGAAATTTTTTAAATCGGCTACAACACAGCACGAACCTTGCCTGTTTAAGCCAAAACCGCTAGCCTGGCAGATTTCAATAAATCTGCCAGGCTAACGGTTTTTAAAAAGCGAGGCAGTGTAGAAAGTCGAGGAAATTTAATGGCTCTCGCACGCCATCGCGCGTAATTTCTTATGGCACTTTACTGGTTTTCAGAATACAAATGTTTAAAGAATGGGTGCTGGTGTTTCACTTTACGCCCGGCGCTGGAATCTAAATTATGCACTGAATGGCCACAGAAACGAGTTTTCCAATCTGGTGAGAAGTGCAAAAACCTTTGCTTACAAATTTATTTTTCCACGTCGGGATCGTTTTTGTTATCCACTGCCAGACTGATTTCTAAGGTGCTGTGGCCGAATAACCGGAATTTATTTACTGCCCAGTAGATAGGGCTACCTACACGAATTAAAGCAGGTGTTTGGGGACGCTGATTAGGGGAATGATGCCAGTGTGCTGACCACCTTTCAGTGAATTACACATGCGTCGATACTGCGTTTTCAAAAAAACAGTAGAAGTTTCAGTGAAAAGCACATCGGAACTTCCAACACACGGTAACTGATGCGCAAACGAAGATCTGCCATAAGCCATAGACAATGGTTATGTGTTAAATTACCCCAGTTCGGGCGGCGCACGAAAACCGGTTTAACGGTGTTTGACTCAGATTTTTGGTGGCAGCAAGTCAGAAGCTGGTCTTCGGTAGCAACTACAGCTGTTTGGATGTGGGCCACATCCAGCACGAAAAATAAGATATGAGCTATAAAAAGCGTATCTGGCTTCGCTGAATCAGTGCTAGTTTCGTGTCTTAACAAGGGTTTTCTCAATGCGTTTCAGAGATTTTTGCAAACAAAAGTAATTATCTACGGTAATCACAGTTTCCAGTTAAGGAAAAAAAGCTTCTGTGCTTTGCAGTACACTGTACTGGTAAATCACCCTACCTGGTCTACCATCTTGCTTTGGATAAACCCAGGTAGTGGTCTATTTACAGAACTTACGAACAATATTTCTTTTCCTCTGGAATTCTGTGCTGCTTTTCAAAATCGCGTGTTGAAGTGCGTAGACTGCATACTTCGCAGTCTACGCAAACAACGGAGACCAGCAGTTGGGTTAATGAAATATCACTATCGTGACATACACAATCGATAGAGCGTTGAATCCTAGGGGCCAGAGCACCTGAACATCCACATTTGGCAATACCGTAAAATGGACATCGGCATAAACTCTGAAATCGGCAATGATATCAATCACAATGTTGTTATCAGACCATCTCTTCGATTGTGTGGCTGACCTAATAATTACGAAGTTAGCACGTTTCAAACGCCGCTTAAGCTGAAAAAAAAATTTTAAAGTTAAGTTTTTTAGGTTTGGGTGGTTGTGGAAGGCGTGAAGTTTTCACATTTTTTACTGCTACGTAGAAATTTGTGTTTCAGCAACGCCATGGCTCACAGTAACATGATTGCACCACCAAACATATCTTGTGGGCGTCTCCATCAGTTGATGCCACTCACTATTTTAACCAGAAAACTTCCAACTTTTCTCATAGTTTACATATCTGCGCGTAGCGCATCGTTCTTACTCGCTTTTTCAGATTTTGGCAAAAACCGCTGCATGCAACTCTCACCCTTAAAGAACGGCAATGCGTAGCAAACGTCACTATAACGATGGTTACATTAGACAAAAACTTGCAGTGCAACTGCTATTATATCAAAAATGCAAAAAGCTCGAGAAGAACGACCATTTGTACCCACTTGCATTAAATCAGCTATGTATGGGTCGTCTGGTTGGGCTGAAACGTAGGTAGTTGTATCCGATTCAGGCAAGGTGGAGTCTATTTGCATCCTTTGCCGACGGAAAGGTATTGTACGCTTTTTACCACCTGTAACACGAACACGACAGGCATCGGAATAGATACTAAAATAATTCAGTGCCACATGAGTTACTACAATGATTGTTACCATGACTTCTACAGCATGTGTTCGTACCAGCTGTAAGTAGCAACTCAAAACAGACAGTACTGCATACTCATAGTCATACTGTAGGCTACTCCAGACTTTACAGCACATCCCGACAAACACAACTTCCACATTTTCTTCATTTCTAATGGTGTTGCACTGAAAGCTTCAGGCATGCAAAAAAGCACCAACTATCAACAAAACAAAACAACAAACTATCAACAAATTTCAGGTTATCAATGCAGTATGTAGTTCACGAAAAAAAATTGAGCGCTGCCCAACACAACAAGGCTTCTTACCGGTAACCCGAACAGGAGGATGGAAAAATCACAATGCCACTCAGCGCTGTCTATTATTTCAAATAAAATATTGCTTTTATAACAACACCCCCAACTCCTTAGCGGCTTCTATGCAAACTACAGGGTCAATACAAAGCTGATCACCACATGTAGCCAAGCTTCATAAAAATTAATGAAAATTGGTAATGTTTAAGCAGCAGCAACCTTTTCTCGTCACAATAATTTGCAATTATGACGTAACAATTACCTGGAGTCTGAATGACAGCTTGTAAATTTTTCTCTTGTAGCTTCTGTATTGTATCGGTTTTCGCCGCGCTCTCGCGCTCGACGGCTTTTACCTTGTGAATGTATTGCGAATTTAAAAAGCGAAGGTCCGCATTTTCATGCTCGAGTTTCCGAAGAGAAGCTTTTAAACCTGGAATGTGCAAAGGTAGTTCATATATGTTTTAACAAACTAAAAATGCGCGAAAGTGAGCAAGGCGCGCAAAATGTGGAATTATTTTCAGATGAGATACAGATACTCTTCGACACAACTCTTTCAGTGCAGTAGTGCAGCCAGAATGAGGCTGAAGAGGCTATGGCTCCCCCCGAAACAAACTTGCTAAGATTTTTCGTTGGTGCTTTAAATCAATTTCAACTGTTCAAAAATAAGCGTACGGAACAGTCGGACTCAAGTAGCTACTCGTAAATCTGTCGTGTTTTCTCACTGAACAGCGTTTAGCATGACCTTTTGCGATTAGATGCGAAAACGTGCGACTAAAAGCATGCAACTTTATTAGCAAAGTTGCCATATATTTTGGACAACACGACCCGATGCGCAGCCTGAATGAAATCCAAGGGCTCAGGTTTCTTGCAAAAGGAATCCAAATTCAGATGAGACATTTTTGAGTGGAATATTTGCATCAAGTATTGCCGAACCAAACAGAAATGTACTTGGTCAGGACATGATCAACCCCAAGCACACCACACATCGGAGTGTTATGCAACAACGCCAAGCTTCCCACAGCACGGTTGACATTGTGGCTAGTGAGTATGCGATGCCAGGTAGTGATATATAGGGTCTCAAGTTTGAAATGGGAAATCACATCACCCAAAGACGACATTTACGTCAATCTTATTTGGAGAAGTAACAAGATTGAGGCGATTACCTCTGCAGCTTAAATTGACTCAAAGAAAAAGCAATCTGTTCAAACTTCCCTTTGGACAAGACAAATGACATTATAGCAATGGCATCAAATTGGGAAGAAAGACTGCGACCCTAAAATGTGAAAAGAAAGATGACCTACTACATGTTTGGGCTACATCTGCTAACTCTATCAGAAACAGAAGAAAAAATTAAAGCATGAATGAGGGCAATGCTTACTGGTACCTACAAAATACCTACCGCAATTGGGCAAAAACTAACAAACTATAAGCACTTGTTTTGAGCAAAACAAAAACAGTAAATCAGAGGTGTGTCAAGCCTTGCAAGCAGTGTGCACTTTGTGGTTGCCATGGAAAACACAAGAAACCCATGGCACCATGTGCTTCACAAATAACGACAAAAACAAAACTTTCTCACTGAACCAAAACTTGACACGCGCCAACTGTAGCGACTTGTGTGATATGCTATGAAGAGTATGTTTGCCTAACTACCAACCCAGTAATCCTATTTCACCACCCAATGAGCTAGCCACGTCGTTAACTCGCTGAACGGTGTTCCGCATTTCATTTCAAAAACGCACCTTAGAGTTTGCCGTTGGCTGCCCACATGTGGTATGCAATCCGTCTTACCTATTGCTCTGTGAGTCATAACGACGGCGTTGTTTGCTGCGTTGCTCGTCATTTGGTGTCAGATACTTTGCACTCTTGTGAAAGCAATTATTTGGGAAAGACATTATTTTCAAGTTGTTTATTTGTTGTAGCTTGTGTACAGATTTATATTCAATTTAGTCTTGAATTGGTTTGCTTTTGCTGTTCTTGTTTTAGCCTTTCAGTGTTTGACTCTTGCTTGCGGACTGCAAGACTGAAGAAGCGTAGAGTTATATGAAATCAATTTCCAATCAAAAAATTTGCTCATGGATTCAAACCATTCACATTTGCATAAAATGCATTTGCATTTTACCTGGACTCGACCAGTCTAGGAATTGGCTCCCAACTCCGCAGTAGTGTTGTAACAAGTTTTACATGTTAGCTAACATTAGTGTCAACAATGTGTCTGTAACCCTGTGGTTCCGCCGGCTCCAATGCCTTGTAAAACGTTCTGTTTTGTCTGTTTTTATCGACCTGCGTTCTGCAGAGTGTGTGTGTTTACATTATGGACTTCGTGTCTGGTCACAAACAAATAAATCACATTAAATTAAAATTAAATCAAATTTTAAATGTCATGCTCAACGGCAAACTAAAGAGAAGAAATGATATTTTTTGCCTAGTGTGACGAAGGAGTTTTTTCTATCAGTTGATGTTGGTTCTCTTAACATTTGCTTTAATGGTTTGCAAAAAAATACTGCAAGTGAAATCCTTGCGAATCTGCAAGTTACACAGCATCTTTTGTCATCTTTTTGAGCCAAGAAGGTCATAGCCTGTTCCGAATTGCAAAACATTTTCCTATTGTATGTGGTTGACTGGACATACACAGTGTTACTGCATAGAAGAAATGAAAACCAAACAAAAGTATCTGGCACAGGAATTGTGGCTGAAAGTTTGTGCCAAATGCAAGGCACGTCTTAGTCAGCGTGCTTCTATGGAAACTCCTTGTGTCTAGTAGTTATTTTAAGTTGTGGATCAAGAGAATTATCCTTGAAGTTAATCAGTATTTGTTTTTGTGGATCATAGCATATATGCTGTAGTTAAAAAAACTTGCATTATTTTACTTTCATTCATATTTTGGGATATTTATACAACTGTGAAACCTATTGTTGTTCAACATAATACAGCAGCTACTCTTCACATGTGAGATAAGCAGGGGATGTATCAGAATAAAACATTAAGATTTTAGCACTGGACTCACTCTTTGTGGAAGCATCCAGCTCTTCTTTGACTTTCACAAATTCATAATGCAGTTGGTTGTTTTCTTGGACAAGCCTAGCATTATCTGCACGATATGGCTCAACAACATCTTCAGCAACTTGTTCAGGATCGACACCAGTTGATGGAAGCTTTTGCAGTCCAAGTTTTGCTCTTTTCAAGCTATCTGTTGTGTGAATAAGGTCACTGAAAAGCCGCTCCACCTGCATTCATAAATATCACCCCTGAACAATTGACATTTAGATTGACACTTTCAACACCAGGTTATGTACTTATATGTAATGGGTCTGTACAGAACAGGAAGAGGGCTGCGTACCAATACATTTCTCCACACATTATTTTGTTGGATACCGGTCGTAATCTTTATCCCTTGAAATTTCATAAATTTAGTTATGTAGACTGTTTAAGAGAAAATCATATTATGAAATTTAAGTGCTTGGATGACAATGTGTTTTAGGCAACTGGCAAAAACATGGAAAATAGGTAAATTGCCAGGTAACACACGCAATGACAAAAGCATTTAATACAGGACATAATTAGTAAGCTTCCACCACAAAAGATTGTAATGGAACAGTTACCAATAAACGACGACAACCTCATTCACCTTATGTTCTCTCAATCACTTTAAAGAAGTATTCACGTAAACAGATATTTGATATTCTATGACAAAGAAATAGAGAATGATGTTAGAGTAACATGTCCAGCCAAACAAACCTTGTTCTTGCATTGTCTGATTAGTAAATATTACACAATGTACCAAAATATGTGTTTTTTCATATGTCCAGTTTTATTTTGTTAGTTATGAATTCCACCACTTATTAAATCCTAAATCATTTGGGTCCAAGGTGGATTTATTAACACCTTTGCTGCCAGTGTACACATATATTGTACCTAAGAATCTCACATGAGCTGCTATTTCTGCACCACCTTGCAACTCCATAACTCGCCAGTCGATTGTGCTAGAAAACTGTTCATGTTCAAACCATGAAGACGTGGCAAGTCTTGAGTCTGCAGTGAAAAAAAATTGGGGGGTTTCAGGTTTTTTGTGAGTGATGTGATAAGTGTGGTAGGTTTTCGGCCATTTTGGCTCAGGTTACCTGGCCTGGGACCCAACCACAAGAGGGAATTATTTTGCTCAAGCTTTTATTGGAGACCAGGCTATAATCAAAGTCCTTTGAGCCTTCGATCAGAATTATAATGTTTCTGGTTCAGAAGTTATAGCCTAAAAACAGCAAATGAATTGTCTAATTCCCAATTAATCAATTATTTTGTTGTTTTTAGGCCATAACTTTTGAACCTGGACCTTAGAAAGTCAATCAAAGCCTTAAAAGACTCAGAATCTAGCCTAGTTTGTAATACAAACTTGAGCAAAATACTTCCATCTAGCGATTTTGGCCCAGGGCCAGGTAGCCTGAGCCAAAATGGTCAAAAATCTACCTGACTTACGACATCACTCACAAAAAAACTGAAACCCCCAAAATTTTTTTTCACTATAGACTCGAAGACTTGCCGAGTCTTTTGAGGATTTGAACAGCTCTCTAGCACAATCAACTGGCCAGATATGGAGTTGCAAAGTGACGTGAAAATAGCAGCTCATGTGGGATTTTTAGGTATGATATATTTGTACACCAGCCATGAACATGTTAAGTGAATTCTACTGTATTACACAAGGTATGAGAACCTAATCTCAAACAACAATTGCCATCTTGCAGTGTGGGCCAAAGCATTATCTGCTGTTTACATTTTCTAGGCTAGTAGATTAGGTTATGATTAGATAAGGTTTCAGCCTACTTTAATGTTATGCTGAGTAACACATGTTCAATGCCATGCTTTTTGCTAAGTGTTTACAATGACTAGTATTTTTCATAACAAATTTCTCATATTGCCAGGCACAATTGCTAGTCTTAGAAATTCCCATTGCTATATCTGAACAATATATTAGTCAAGTGTTTTTGTTCAAAAATATCTTCATTAGTATAAACAGTTGATGTTGTTTGCTGCACAACAGTCTTCTAGTACTTTCTCATAATTCACTTTTACATCATGATACAAAAACATCACAGCATTTGCACTCTTCTCCACAGTGATTTCTATGATGTCACCCATGAAAAAAAAATCCAAAAATTTCCTATTTTTAAAAATCCAAACTAGAAGATTCGCTGCATCTTTTGACAGTTTGAACAGATCTTTAGTGCAATTGCCAGGTGAGTTGTGGAGTTGCTAAGTTAGACTAGAAACAAGGTTCACACGAATTGTCCCACCTCCTAAGGTGTTAAGAGCCTTTAATTGGCCATCTCTGTCATTAGGTTGACAAGTTATGGCCAAAAGATATTGAAGTTTAAAGACATAAATTGAGATAACCAGTAAGAACAAATCAGTGAAAACAGCCAACATGTCACGAACCTCAGCTGAAGCATAGACACTAGGGCCACACAGCAAGTCACCAGCACATGCAAGTCATGTTGACAACTTTCATAATTGCAATCATACAAAAAATACATAAAAATTTTTGTTACCAGAGGCATCTCAAGAATGCCTGAGCTCAAAACAGTTCAGACCAATCAACCGAAAAAAAATTTGCTAATGCCAATACACTCAAAAAGCCATGTGCAAATGCATCACCATTTCAGTAACCACAACAGGATTAATCCATTTAGATTGAACAGTGCAAGTTAACCCATGCAACAGAAGGTGTTACTATAAAAAACATATTCTAATGGAAGTAGGAACACACACATATATCTACTAAAATAAGTAGCACTTAGTATGACCATGTTATCTGTATTAGACAACCATAATAAACATGGCTCAAAATAATAATAACAAAAACATCATCATGTAATATGGTTTGTCAGAAAAAAACTTCACATTCTTGAATGACTGAGTTGACTGCAGCGGTTTTCACTCTAACATTTTCCACATAGCAAATGTACAAATTATCAAATCCCATACGTATATGCTAATTTGCAATAAATATTTGTTAAAAACAATCAGATTCATCCTTTGAAACTGTACAGATCACACATTCAAAAATAAGTTTAGAAAAAACATGTAGACCACAATGGAAATCCATCACCATCCTGTAGTTAAGTGAGAAAATATGTAAAAATTATTCTTGAATGATTTATGAAAAATTCGGTTATAGGCTATGTCATTTATTATTGACTATTTTTAAATATTAGTACATATTTTAATTTACACAACTACATTGGCTAGCTGTAAGTTAACTTCCACTTGGCATAAAAAGGAAAATGTGCAATAACTTACCAGTGGTAAAGACTCTAATCCAAGTGCTTGTCTATAACCAAGTTGGTCCAATTTTTTTCTCAATGCTACATACTTTTTTTCAGTTATAGATGTCATTGCTATTCATCCCAATGAATGTATTCTAACAACCAATCTATGCTTGATTCAAGAACTTACAAACATATGCACTGTGGGAAAAAAGTTTTGTAAACTGCAAAGCTGAGCTAATAAAAAGATAGAAGCATAATATTTGAACCTGTCTTTTTTAGAGTTTTTAAATTCACAATTTGCCATTCTCTTTTTTGTCATATATATATAATTCCACGAGAACTAAAATTACTTTATTTTTCTAATGAGCAGTGTAAACAGTTTTTTTTTTAACTACAGATCCATTGGATGATTTTCTGGCACAATTAGTAGCACAAAATAACACTTTGAGAGCTGGCGTACGATATATTCGTACCTAGATTTCAGCCTAAAAAACAGCAGTTTTCGGTTGCCTTACCAACACCCTAGCTCCTCCGCCGATTGCGCTAGAGAGCTGTTCAAGGGCTCAAACGGATCGGCCAGTCTAGTAGATTGCACTCAAAAAAAATTTTTGTTGGGAGGTGCAGATTTTTTGTGAGTGACGTCAAAAGTGAAGTAGTTTTGGGTAATTTTGGCTCATGTTTCCTGACCTAGGGCCCAACCGCTAGGCCAAAGTGTTTCGCTGAAGTTTTCATTGGAAACTAGGCTCGAGTCCGAGTCTTTTAAGCCTTTGATCGACTTTCTCGTGTTTCTGGTTCAGAAGTTATGATCTAAAATACAGTGATTAATTAATTAGCTGATTAGTCAAATATTTTTACTACTTACAACATCACTTTTTAACTTACAACATCACTTTTGAACCCGAAACCCCAGCAGGTCATCCAAAGTATCAAAAGACTCGGATTGTAGCCTAGTTTCCAGTAAAAACTTCAGCGAAATACTACCACCTAATGGTTGGTGCCCAGGGCCAGGCAAAGTGGTCCAGGTGGCCTAAAAGTCCTCCACTTATGACGTCACTAACAACAAAACCTGCATCCCCCAAGCAAAAAATTTTTTTTGAGTGCAATCTACAAGACTTGCCGGGTCTTTTGACGCTCCAACCAGGTCCGTAACCTGAACAAGAGCAGAGATATTCCCGTGCAAAGACACATGCGTTTAGGCGTTTTTTTCCGAAAATCCCCGAAAGCAGCCGGATGCCAAAGTGTTGGTTCCCAATTTCTTTGATCCTACAACCTCATTTGAAAATATTACATAAGTCCTTGCTGGCCCCAGACATTACCTACAACTATAAAGATATTCAAATAACAACCGACATTATAAAAACACCTAAATGACGCATGTTACATTCACTGCATTTACATTCGTATGCAAAATAACCACTTTGGGGTTGTGGCCCACCAGTTAGGAATCAGTGGTTTAGATACATACCTGAGGTTATGCTAGATGCTATTCTTTTGACCTGACCAAGATTTATATTATGTGTATTCTCCATTTTTATAATATCAGTCGTTAACTAGCCAAATTTCTTCATTCAATAACTAGGTAAACATCAAAATGTTTCTGAACACTTCGCCACCTTAGCTAATTGTTATTATAGTCTTCCACCGAATTTAAAAAATCAAAATGCTTTTCATATTTTTTTTAATGGAAGCACACTTGGATGGAAGGAAAACAACTGATTCAGCACATGTGCAGTGCATAATTGAAATTTTTAGTCATTGCTTAGTGCTCATGAATTATTTTTTGATGCACTGCTATCAAGAAATAGCACACAAGTGGCTGTAAATAGGCAAAATAAATAATGAGCAACACTTGTATAAATTACGAGCATAACTTTTGTTACTTGTGCTCGAAAAAAGCAAATCGTCTTTTACCTTGGTTCTTTTCTTCTTTCAGGGACCATTTAAAAAAATTGTAGATGATGCAGTTGTACTTTGTATTAACACTTTCGGTACCAGCCCACGTCATACAGTATACAGGTGAGAAGAAAACGTGCACACGTTACCGGGCGACGTGTACATACGTTCTTAACAAAAATCCTGGTTTTATGGCCTTGGGAGCCAAACCAATGAGCCATTTTTGTGGCTCAACGTTTTTTGGAAACTAGGATATCATCCAAGTCTTCAGAGCCCATGATCAGGTTTCTAGCTTATCTGGAGCTGAAATTATGGCTCACAAATCAAAAATTGGATATAAATTCAAATCCCACAAAAGGAAACCTTGGTCTTTTGGCTAAAAGCCATAACTTGCCAGCCGATTGAACTAGAGAGCTGTTCAAACCCTTTAAAGACTCCGAAAGTCTTGCAGTTTAGAATAAAAAAAATATTTAAGTTTTGGGCTTGGGGTTTTTTGTTGATGTCATGATGGGGTTAGGCTTTGCATGTTTTTGAATGATGTCATCGGTTGATCCAATCAGTCGATTTTGTGGCTGAAAACTTCATTGGATTCTAGGCTATAATACAAGTCTTCAGCGCCCTTCATCAACTTTATAGCATTTCTGGGTCCAAAGTTATGGCCAAAAACTTCCAAATATTTCAGGAATTCCCTAGGGGATTAGCAGGGATTTCCTTCATTAATTTGCAGTATTTTGGTCATAATTTTAGAACCAGAAATGCTAGAAATTACACCAAACCCTCTGAAGACTTGTATTATGCCTACTTTCCAATAAAAACTCGAGTCATAAAAATGGTTCTTGCCATTGGCGTCCAGGACCTGATGACATCATCTTAATGTAAACAAAATATACATAAACATACTCCTATCATGTAAACATCAACAAAAAAAAACGACATCCAAATCTAAAATAATTTTCTTTCATTGTAAACCACAGGACTAGAATTCTTACCAATTTTGAGCCATATTTTTGGCTCCAGATATGCTAGCAAGCCAAACAAGGGCTCTAAAGAGTCAGATGATAGCCTAGATTCCAAAAAAACTTGAGCCAAAAAATGACTTCTTGGGTTGGCGCCCAGGGCTAGGTAATCTCGGCCACAAAGGCCAAAACATGCCCCCATTATGACATCAACCAAAGAAAAGCCCAAACCCAAAATGAAAAAAAATATTTTTCAGTCAACTAGAAGACTTGCTGAATTCGTAAAGGATTTGCACAGTTCCCTAGCTCAATCAGCTGGTGAGTTATGGTATTGCAAAGCTCCGCCAAAACTGTCGCTCTTGCAGTCCTTGAAGGTAAACCACCTGGATATGGTAGATATTGCCGCAGGGAACCCACCCAGTACCGAAAGTGTTAACACCTTGCATGCTGGAGGGAGATAACTCACGTCACTATCGTCAGTCATCAGGGTGCTAAGGGTCATTTTATCACTGTAGATTACACTTCAAAAGTACAACTGTAACTGTTTAGCTACTACTTTAATTGATCATGCAGACTGTTCGTGACTGGTGAGGTACTTGCAAAGCTTTTTTCTTGTTCTATCAGGTTTGCACAACTTGGAGAATAAAGACAAAATCCAGAGAAGTTTGAGGCATTACATGCGGTTCACAATTCCATGTTCTTTTGACTACAGTTACACTGATTTCCAGCATACTTGTTTTGCAGTTAGGTTTTTATTGCTAGATTGCTTCATTATTTCAAGTAACGAGATGTTTTCTAGGTTCAAAATGAATAGAACGGCGGGCAAACTACAGCTCATGAGCCACATGCTGACAAGTTGTGGCTATAAAAGTCCAAGCCAATATCAGCCAAAGAGCTGTTCAAACCTTCTAAGAAAGCAGAAAGTCTCCTAGCTTCGATTAAAAAGTATCAGGGCATATTTGGGATTGAACTTGTATTGGCGTAATGACATGAGTGGACAGGGGTCAAGGCATTTTTGGATCATGTCATCTGGGCCTGAGAAAAAGGGGCAATTTGTTTGTTTTTTATATAAAAAAAAAACTAGGCAAAAATCCGCATCTTCAGAGCCCTTGATTTCCTGCCTAGCATTACTGCTTGGCAAGTTATGGACTAAAAACAACAAGAAATTTATTAATTATCAAAGGTATAAGGCAACATTGCATAAAAATGACACCCATGCTAAGGAGATACTTAGACAAAGGTTTCCAAAACTAGAGTCTGTAGACTCAGATTGAGGGTCTGTATGTGGCTACACAAAAAATCCACGTAGATATGCAAAAAGTAAAAGAAGTTCAACATATACATTGCATAATTTGTACTCTGTCGCATATAAATACAAGTACTAGTAAGCATCAAAAATCCAAATCTTAGGCCTAAAATCGTCAAAAAATCAATAAATCTTAATATCTTAAAAAACATATAAAATAAGCAAGTCAAATGTATTAAATGCATATAGGAACATGTTAGTTCTGGTTCATTTACAAAAAAATTTTTTGTTCTAGCTCTTTTGGTTGTTGAGATCTTGCATTTTTTTATTTTTTGGGTTATTTCCATGGAAACGCTCATAGAGGCGTCAAACAACAATTGATTCAATTTTTTTATCATTTTTGTGAATGATGAGGCCAACTGCAACTTTTGACCAACTTACATAGAGATCTGAGACGTTCACCCAAATTCGGTACGGCCTAATGAATATAGTGATTGATTATCCTATACGATGTAAGAAATGACGCTAAGGTTAGGGCTGTACAACTTGGATTTACGTTAATGTACCATTGATTTGGTTAGAAAAGTATATATTGTAAGTGCAACATCAGTTTTAGATTCTAGTGCTTTTTGCGTGCATGAATTGACTGTTTATTGCTGTTTCATTTTTTGTTGTTATTGTTGTTGTTTTTCTTTTTTATTGCCACGGTCTCCTTGTTTCTTCTACAGGGACGATCCACCAAGAAGGTTCTTCTCCATCATATATCATATGCAGCAGGCCGGCGCTTTGGAGGATTTCTTCACCATCATGAAATGCTTTTGGACAACTTGTGAAGCTTGTACACAACAGTGGGCGTGGCTCCTCAAGCGGCTGGTTTTTGCAGAAGTTGGAGATTTGACTTCTTGGCACAAAACTACAAACTGCTACAGAGCAACAATTGTCTGCTTGGATGCGAAAGGGTTATGGAAACCTGAGCAGAGTTTCATTTTAGCTGGGTTTACACTTTCTTTGCCATGCTCAGCTCTTTGCGGAACTGAGCAAACCACGATAGATACCGGTTGCGACCCAGCACTCCCGCGCAACTGTGTTGATCATCCAGCGGACTGCAACCTCTTCAAAACAATAACCTTATTAAATTCGCAATAATTCGGCCATCAACTTTAAACCACGATAGGAAT
>Ga0210059_1004599_pt1 | contig 22296 bp, 15 predicted proteins | sample Ectturendosymbi2_FD_188042 | JGI IMG/M metagenome (GOLD analysis project Ga0210059, IMG submission 188042) | Ecteinascidia turbinata endosymbiont from Florida, USA - Sample 2 (SPAdes) (version 2) | ecosystem: Host-associated > Tunicates > Ascidians > Unclassified | place: Key West, Florida...
TTTTTTCTTACGGCTGCGCAACAATGCTTTCAGTTAGCCAGGGTTGCAAACTTCTCGACTTCGTTCTCACTCTATAGTTGCGTCACAATGGGACGGAAATCCAGCGTTCGCAGTGCATGCTGCACGTTACTGCGCATGCTTTCAGAGCAGCTATGAATCTGATGTTTAGGAAAATTTTGGAGCTTTGATGGTTTGCCAAACTTAATGTTGAAGCGGATTTGATGTGGTTCTGAAGGTACAGTAGTTATGATGATTTTTATTTGAAAGTAGTTATGATGATTATACTTTGGAAAGCAAGGTGCAACTTTGGCCAATGTTATGCCGTGTTATCAGAGGACTTTTTGCCGAGTGTTTGCACTTTATTTTACTAGTTGCTGCAATTCGAATGTATTACTGCAGTTTGGAGCATAGGCGTAGCCAAATGGGGCCAAAGGGGTCATGGCCCCCCAAATGAAGCAAATATGACGTCAGTTTATGAATATTTCTTTAAATTCATGAAGGAAACGAGGACATGTCCCCGGACCCCCTTAGAATGGTCGTGCCTTCGACACTTCCCCTGAAGTTGATTTATGACGTCACACGATTGTGACGAAACTTTGCACCATCTCTCGGAAATTTTCTGCGTACGCCACTGGTTGAGGCTGTGTACTTTATTTGCGGTTGTCATCATTTACCAAAGTTTAATCGAAAGTCTTTCGGTCAGTTTTTATTTATATTCGTGAAACGGTCGATAAGTAAGCGCTAACCGTTGAAACGGATACGACAGGGGTTCACACTGCACAGCACAGGGCACGCGTGTGCAACGTGGCACGCCATAGCAGGGGCGGATCCAACCAGTAAGTTTAGGGGCAGTAGCGGACACAGTTTAATATGGTGGGGAGGATGCGATATCAATTTGCAATGAACCCAATGCTTCACAGGACCATATTGCGTAAATCAACCATTTCCGCATACTGTACGTACATTCACGAGAAAACATGTCTAAGCTTGGTTTAGAAGAAGCTTGAATGATAAAACTAGTCAAACTTTAACAATGCACCGCTATGGAACCATCATTCAATGCGGCACATAACAGCGATCTGACGTAGTCACTGGCGTCGGCCCAGGTTCATCGAGGACTCGAGATAAACAGTTCACTTGACGACATAATACTTATTCTCACTGTAGGTTACGTTTGTTACATCACAATTACCAGTGGCAGTAGCCAGCATGGTGCAGGAGTGCTGTTTGGCTTATGTTGCAGCAAGTGAGCGTAGTCACTTGGATGCGGTTTAGATCAGTGCTCTTCAAATGGGGAACCTTACATGGTTTAATTGTCGTTTGGAATAGTCTGCAACACCCATAGTAATTTGTGTATAACATTTGTTATTGCAGGTAATTTTTATTAAATAATAACAAGAAGCGGGTTGATTCTGTTCATTTTGAAACCGAAATTGAGAGAACGGAAAGAAACAAACAATTTGTAATGAGTGAAAGCACGAAAGTATCGAGAAAACGAAAGCGAGAAAGCACGATCATTCATGAGCGTCCGCAGAAATTTTTCCAGGGGGAAATGTCGACATTTTGTTTATCATTTTCAAAATGCTGACAATCGGTGTTCCCTATAAGATAATTTTACACTGAGCAAATTTGTTTAAGTGAGCATGAATATTTTAGGGCTGAGTACGTGGAGTTTTCAATGAAATACACACTTTGTGAATTATGTAATAAATATATAATCTTATCAAGATAAGAACAAAATACACATTTCATTCATATAGCTTCTTGTTTGTGTGCTTTTCCATTGCTTTGGAATGTTGCGAGTGCGTGAAATTGAGATTTCACTGCACAATAGTTCTGGTGGTCCTGAGTATTTGCGCACCTTAGAGAAACATTCCTGACAATGCAGCACAAATGGACGTTCACAAAACGACTTATCTTACACTACAAACAAAATGTCCCATGTTAGGATAAAAATCACAAAAAAACGCTTCGTTGGGAGCAATAGCCAGATATATTAGTATTACGACAATTTTCACAGTAGTCTATCTGCAGGTTTTCAACGCAGGGAATTTCTTTTCAAGTAAGAATTGCCACGATTTGTAAAGAAAGAAGCATTGGATTGCCATGGTTTTCAACGAAACCACAAATTATGACTTTATTTGCTTAGCAAGCAGGGCCGCACCCAGCTGGTATATTCAACTGAACTAACAGTTGAAAATGTTTTTGAAAATTGCGGGGCAGAATTGTCCGGTTGCTCTCCCCCTGATTGCGGGATCTGCTAGCAAGACTTGTCAGTATCACTTAGAAACAAGAGCTGCAAACGTCTGGGATTTCGTCCAAAGCGATCAATAAAACCTTGCTACACAAACCGGACAATTTAGTAAACCTGATTGTTGACACAACTACGGACAAACTTACTAGAATTAGAACACCACGCAGGTTTTGTGAAATTGAGCAGATGAATTATGAAAACTCGGCACAGCAACTATAGCTTTGCACTCAGTATTCACTCAGATGTCAGAACTAAACCTTAACGGTTAAGACGTATTCCCACAAGCCTGCATCGATGTATTCTAACAAGCTACGTAATTTTATACTGCGTGAAAAGAAGCCTGCATAAGTGTAGTTTGACACTCCGCCATATTGGTCACACTCGCACTGATAATGGATTTTTCAAACTTGTTGTTGCATTGCTGTAGACTCGCTTATGCTTCTTTTCACAAAGTATAAATATACGTGGCTTACCGCTATCAGCATGTCACTGTCTCGCTGCATTACTTGCCAAGATGCGTGCGTTCAACAGTCTCATGCCACAAAACGCCTGCTACCGGAATATAGAGTGAACTTTTGCAGATTTGTTGCCATGTTATTGTTACGCAACGAAGACCAACAGTAGAACAATCCGCTCGCGACTTTGGTAACCCACCTCTGCAGGTAAAGAAGGTGACATGTGTGAACTGCAAACTCATCACTGCATGACACTATAACTGTGAACCTGACTCTTGTGCAGTGTGAGTTTCATACAGGCAAAAAACTGTCATTGCAAGAATCAAATTAAAAAATTGGAATGAAAATGCCGACTTCAGTTTTTTCCAGAAATGTTTGTTTTTTAATCCCAATTTCAAGGGGGACAAATGCCCGTTTTCCCCCCCTGCGGACGCCCATGCGATCATTGACTATTTTAAATCAGGTTCCACAAACCAAGGCCAGCTCAGCTCTTGAAACGAAGAAACTTTTTGACTAATTGTTAGCGTAAATTAATTTTTAGCATCGTTAGCGATTACGCAATGTGCAGTCAAAAATATTTTTTGCGACAATTTTCAATGAAATCAAGTGTCATGTCAACACCTCTTTAGGTCTGGTGGGGGGGGATGCATCCCCTGCATTCCCCCCCTGTGTCCGCGCCTTTTTAGGGGGGCGATTTCAGTAATATTTGGCAGTCAAGTCTCATTATGATGGGTTCACTACTGTAAGAGAGATGAAATATACTTCACAGCACTGGTGTGACAAAACGATGGATGGCAAAATGGCGCTATATCGCGAATGCTGTTTTCCGAATTGTACAAAATCATGGTGAAAAAAGTTACTTTTGTAGGTATTAGAGGGGGCGATCGCCCCAATCGACCCCCCCAGGACCAGACCTGCGCCATAGGTACGAAAATGACACGTGAGCGATTAGTTAGACGTAGGTATTTAGTGATTTTTCTGTTCGAAGCAAATCACAGCAATTCGCATCTGTGACGCAACAACGTGAATCACCAAGTTTATTCACACGTGACTATCAGAAACTATAGCAACCAAGCAACCTCCCACGCTGCGGCGTTGCAGCCATTTGACATTTTGCGATTATGTGAACACGGCAGGGGACTAGATTATATGAAAAACGTTGGCATGCGTCCTCATTCGCGTGCGATGCAGGATGGTCGTAGCGCGGAAATGTCGTTTCAGCGGAAATACGCGCTGTTTATCTTCGCTCAACTGTTCCGCTTTGATCGCTTGATCGCATGGAAGCGAGATTGTGGCTACAGATGCTGCTGGCAGCGATGCCTACATGTGTTGACAAAATGCAGGAAGGCTGGAAGACATATTCAACTTCAGGCTTGAGTTTGGCGTGTATGTCATAGCCGAGATAAAACAGTTTGCAAAAAATATAAAGAAACGTTGTGTACAAGCATTTATGTACCCTTGTGATCTGGACCTCGTGTCCGAGACAAACACGTAAATAAATAAAATAATTAAAAGTTGCAACCCTAAAACTCAGTCAGAACCACATCTTACGATTTATTGTAGAGTTAAAATGTGTGCCAGCTTGAGAGAAACCAAGTAGTGAGACAGGCCAGAGGTTTCAAGGTAAGAATTTGAAAGTTAGGTGTTAGATGTTTCCCTTCCCTAAAAACAGGTTTTACAAAATTTCGAGCTCACCGCAGCGTTTTTCAGCAACACCGCCGTCAGCGTACTTGATAAACCAGGGACAGATTCGGGGGAGGGCGATTTCCCCCTCTCAAAACCTACGAAAGTATAATTTTGTACAATTTGGAAAACAACACGATATAAGGCCATTTTACCGTCCATTGGTTTGTCACAACAACTTTGTAAAGTATACTTCACCTCTCACAGCAGCGAAGCCGTTTTGAGACTTGACTACCAAATATTACTGAAATCGCCCCCCTCCCAACCTTAGTGGCTGGACCCGCCCCTTGTCACGCCCCTGTCACAAACCAAAAGAGTTTGGTGCAGAAAGAATCGGTGTTTTCGCAGGAAATGAGTGAGCACAGAATGAAGGTCGCAGTTTAAACAGGTTTTCTACAAGACCGATTCTGAGCCTGAGCGCTGCACGTAAGCGGTTAATAGAGGATTTATCTTGAAACGTCCAACACGAGTTACTCAAAACTTGGACAGGTCACCTTTATTAGCGGAAAACCTGCCATGGCAATGTGAAAGGAAACGAATCTGATTTGGTGCAAATCGCTGGGACAAATTATGCAAGGCAAATCCATGCAGTACTTTCACAATGTTAAGAATGTCAGATTCTTTTGTAGTTTTTAAAACTTAAGAGGCCGACTATATATTGTGTCCACCCGTGATTTTAGTTTCATTTTGTAATACAATTGGGAGTTGTGTTAAAATGCTTTAAAATCAGGCTATAGTGTCATATGTGAAATGCAACCAGATACTGCTGAGCCGGGATACCTGTTTGACTTTTGTACTCATTTTTCTTTTTTGTTTACTCTGTTTAAACTTAATTTTTCTGTCGAAAAAGTCGCTGTCTTCGTGATTGCCGCAGAGTCCGGTTTGCCACGAATTGTGACAACTTCTAACATTTTGAGAAAAGTCTCCTGCTTTCAAGTCGCCGTACGACCGGTCTGAATTCTAAACACGTATTTGCCTCACGGCTTCACTGAACAATAAAACTTTATCGTTTGCTAGACGTTACACCCATGCTTTGGTTTTGATTTAGTGCCAATCGCTGTTGCAGGCTGGGTTGTACGTTCTCGTGATGGTTGGATTGCTTGCGTGGTGGACAGTTTGGTGTTAAACAATCTGCACTAGAACTGCTTCTAGCAGGCTATGGTCTTTCATGACTGCAGCTAATGCAGAATATATAAATAAAAATGTACATTCCGACAGGCTTCAGTGCTGTTGGGCGAAAAGGTTGACTCGCCTTTGTTTCGTGACAAGCAGGCCTTCTTCCGATCTAGCCAAGAAAGTTACGCGATAAGGTGTCTTACGTTTTACATAAACGTTGTTGATGAGAGTATCAGGTTCTTTAAATCTCTCGTTGAACATCTCTGGATTCAGTTTAAGACACATGCATATACGCGTCAACGTCACGTCGAGGGCGAACGCGCATATGGGAACGCCGTCAAGTTGTGACCAAAAAAACACATACAGTATGCTTCGGTGACCAAGAATTTGGAAAAAAATTTGAAATTTGTTCAAGGCTCAAGAGGACGTCGAAGCTCCTTTATACGATGTGCACGTTGGTTTGCTTATGTCTCCAGCAATCTGGACATAAAGCCAACGGCCTAGCAGTGGAGAGTAACAACTCGCTCAAAAGAAGCCCGAAGGTCTAAGACCTAAATGAACATTTGTTAAACAAAGGTTTGATCTGCCCAACTCTAAGCTTGTGATTTTCCAAAAATTTTAAACAGGATATTTTAGGGTTTGCCAGTTTCTTATACAGTTCATTTTGTCTGGAAACCACGCATTTAAATATTAGTCACTTTGTACAATCTAAGGCTGACAACATTGACAATCGAGTAACGATGGACGTAGTATTTAAGGCGAGGCGCTAATAGTCTGAAAAACCTTTCTTAAAAATCATTAAAAAAGATTCAGAGAAACGGTGTAATAATTCAGAGAAATGCTGATTTACTGAATCAAGAATCAGGCTCCTCTGACAGTTTCACGTTTTAAAGCATGGATTCTCCATTACATTTTGATGAGTTTGGAATGTCGCCTTCAACCGCCTAAAACCGACTGTAGCTTCTTACGTGTTTGGGGCCTCTTTCGTAAAAATATTATATCGTAGTCGGACACATTTGCACAAAAAACAAAAGCGTTAAATAGTAAGAAATAGCATTTTTGATAATATTGAATAGAGTCGGGATAAATGATCGCCAAGTAAATCTTAAAGTACAAAGCATTGTTTAGTTCAAGAGCCTGGGTTCTTAAACCGGTGAGAGTAAAATGTTCGCAATGGAGGCGCGAGTATGGCAGCGAAATTATAGTTGAAAATTTATCGTATGTGTTGATTTATCAATCGTAAACTTAATATCATGTCACTGTCAACGGTGCATGGGCGCAATTTGTTGGGGGACACGAGGGACGTCTTTCCCCACTTTTTCAGACGGCGGGGGATATAATATGTCATGTCCTCCACACTTTTTCATCTTTAAGGTTTGTGTTTGGAGAGGTTTCAAAAATAAAAATGACGTTTGTCACGTTTTGTGTGAAGAGTTTTTTATGTTAGATGTTACACATAGTCAAGTTGATGTTTAAACATATTCTGGTGTGGTATCACTGATTCCGATATTTTGCAAATTTTAGTTTCGATAAAATGATCTTTAGCATCTTTCTAGTTTCTAGAGACCGCGAAAGCTTCGGTCCGACATTAACCGCTCCGGTCCGACATTCTACCCTGTGTGGTGTACTGCTAGAAAGGTCATTGTCTTGAAACAACGAGTGTTTTACAGCTGCACATGTAAGAGATCACAATGCAGCCATGATTTGTTTCGTGCAGAAATGCAACTGGCTTTGCTGTAACGTTGGTTGTCAGGTATTCGGAAACAGAGAACGTAAAATTTAATGATGCTAGTGTAATAATGTTTGAAAGTTACATTTTGAGGCAAATCTCGGCGAAGTTTTTGCCAAGGACAAAAAGCAACCGTATTGTGGAGACTTAGTTTTATGATGGGCAGTTTTGCAAAAGACTGTCTTCAACCATTAGTTAACAGATTTCAGTCAAAACGTTGGAGAACTTTACCTAGCTTTATATCAACTTATAGCTAAAAACTTGGGGTGTTGACTAGGAATTAAAGATAAAATATACATTTATCCTCACTTCTTATGATGTCGCGACAATGGATACCAACACATCCAAAATATATTTATTCCGTGACTCTTACACTTTGTTCTTGTGCTGAATACATTGGTTCGTAAGTCATCTGATTTACCTAAGTTTAACCAAACCCACAATGTAGCAATGTTTTCATCCAAGTGCGACACATTTGCTTTACAGGCACGTGACAACTAGTTTTGCTTGACATTCTTTTCGTGTTAATGCAGGTGAAACTTGCTACTTTTTTGCCAATTCACTGTTGTGCATTTTGATTTCTGTTTAATCTCAAAACATCTTTTCGTGTCGTTGTGCAAGTATAACTCTTAGAATGAAACTCTTGACATTAATTTTATCTATTAAAATCTGATGATAAGCCTGAAAAATTTGATTGTGAAAAGACCGAGCCAAGTGGCATCACTGACAGAAGTCATTAAACAACAGTCACCAGGCGATTAGGTGCGCAGAAATTACATTGCAGACTAGATGGGTATGTATGCATGGGTCGACAAGGGGAAATGGAAATGATGCAGACAGGATTATATATAAGCTGTGGTTTTAAGTTTAAGCGAAGTATGTCCACATAATAGAAGTTGCAACACTCATGAATGATCGTATAGCACATTTGACAATAAATCGTGAAGACCTTGTTTCCTCCACCCACCAGCAGTAAAAATAGATTGAAATCAGGGTTGCCAGATTGGCCTCTTTTAGGCCAAATTTCAAAAATTTGTTCTCGTTTCAAGTTGGTGGGTCTAAAAGATTTTAGTTGGCCGTTTGGCCTTTTTTCGGCCTAATCTCAAGTTGGTTGGCCTTAAAAAATTCGTTTGGCCTTTTGGCATTTTTGGCCTTTTTACGCTGAAATAGGTTCCCTGAAGGAAAATATTACTATGGTATTCCATTTTTTCGGCAACACACTTGCAAAATTTTTGATAAATGCTATATTAGACCGACCCCCCCGTTCTGATATTAACAATATTTGAGGGATGCCAGATTCGAAATAAAGTTTTTGCGTGATCACTGGAATAGTGTGCACTCACTGCACTGTGTATTGTGCTGTAAGCACAAAGCAAGCACAACGCTTGCAGACAGGTTTGCGTCTCCGCGATAGAAATGCGACAATGACGTCAGGCTTTGGTGGTAGTTGGTTTATGGAACTGTTATTGTAGCCCGCGCACTTTCTCTGGTCTTGCTTTAGTCCGTATTGTTTGTCATTTCACACGAAAGCTTCTGCTTACAACTTTGCTGGACTGAAGATGCGTCGTTGACGCGAAATCGATTTCCCACCAAAGCAATTTGCGATCAGATTCACCCTTGTGATGTCCTAATGACGTCACGACTTGAAGGGCTGCAATGATTCTGGACGTACGTATAGGAGCTATTGGGAGATGACTTTTCTAAGGGGTGCAGAAAGCTGCTGTTGGATCAGTATGCAAACTGTCGCATTATTGTACCCAAAGTGTGCAACCTCACAAATCATGAAAAGTCAGAGAAGTATCAGTAATAATGAGCTCCAGCCCAGGGGCGGATCCAGCCCTTAAACTTAGGGGGGATGATTTCAGGAATATTTGGCAGTCAAGTGTCATTACGGGTTTACTTTGTAAGAGGGTTAAAGTATGCTTCACAACATTGCTGTGACACAAATTGGGCGACAAAATGGCCTTATATGACGAATCTTGTTTTCTGAATTGTATAAAATTGTGGTGAAAAAGGTTACTTTCGTAGGTTTTAGGTAGGATCGCCCGCCCCCCCTGGATCCGGACCTCCTCCACTGTCTCGTACAATGCCAAGCAAGAGTTAACCATACCGCAATTTTGAAGAATTTTTTGTTATTCTTGTAATTTAAAATCTTTCTTTGTGACAAAGGAATGGCAATACCGCAAATAAAGTTTTTTTTTTCTGACGTTTAAACAATGGCTTTGGCTTTTTTCTGATCTGTTTTTAGGACGGTTTGGCTTTTTATTGGAATTTTCATCTGGCAACCCTGACTGAAATAATTTTGTGAAGCAGGCTACGCTAATTTTTGGCCAAACTTCTTTTGCTACTTGTAAGAAGATATTAATGGAGATTTTGGTAGAAGTGGGGCTGCATGCATAGTTCCCAGTAGCATTAAAAGATTTGCAGCTTTTCCAAAAAACGGAAATGTGCAAGCAAATTACTTATCGTCTTTGTAACGTTAAGCAACATGAACAAGACATCAAATAGCGCTTTTACCCAAATTTCTTATAAAATGCATGATAAATGATGTGTTCCAATATAAGAGTGATATGCAAGCCCGTAACCAGGTTGGGACACCAGGAGGGGCGAAGAGTTTTCCGAGAAGGGCCCAGATTTTTTCTACTATGTCCAACACATTTGTCCAGGGGGGGCGAAAATTTTTCTAGGGGGGGTTCGCCCCTTGGTTGCTGGCCTGGTGATATACACGTGCTACCAATGCGATTCAGCACTTTGTGCACTACAGCTCACAACTTTAACAAAACCCAATTGATATTTTCTACTATATTGCTGTGCTTGTTTACATCCAAATACGATTTTTGCACAAGCAGGCTGAAAGCCAGTACCGCGTCCAAAAACAAATTTAAGTATATTAATTTGTAAATCAACTGTAAGGATAAAGCAAAGCGTGATTAGTGTTGCTTTCAAAACTTCTTTAGAAATAAGATTGGGAATCTGTAGCCTATATAAAACTTCACTTCTGCATCAACCCGATGACTATATAGGTTTCACACCAAGCTGTCCCCACACATTTCACAACAAAATTGCGCCCATGGAACTGCGTAATCAAAATATTGCGGAAGAGAGTGAATCTGGGAGCAAACGGACGTGCGAAGCCGATTTTCAATGTGCATAGTCTTCAACAAAACCTCGAATTAAATTACGAGTTTCCAAAGAAAAGTTGCATCATTCCCAACAGGATAATAGGAAATAAATTGTTGTACTGTTTTTCGTGTTTTATTTTGAGGTTAGTGAGGCGCAAGTATCTATGCCTAACGTCAAAGGGGATGCGACTGCGTTTTTTACAGAACTTCTACACCAACATAACTCGCCAGCCAATTGAGCTAGAGAGCTGTTCAGTGTTCAAACCCTCTAAAGACCCGGAAAGTCTTGTCGTTTAAAATTTTAGGAAATTGGAATGTTCTGGATTTAAGTTTTGTGGGTAACGTTATAATTGGAGCAGATTTTAGGCCATTTTGGCCCAAGTTACTTGGCCCTGGGTCCCAACACCTAGAGCTAATTTTTTTACTCAAGTTTTTAATATAAACTAGGCGATAATGCAAGTCTTCAGAGCGCTTGATTGGTTTTCTAGCGTTTGTAGTTCAAGAGTAACGCCTGAAAACAATAAATTATGAAGAGGATTAATTTATTTTCTTTGTTTACTTGTTGTGGTTTTAAGGTTATAACGTGTCAACCACAAACGCTAGAAAGCCAATGGAGAGCTCTAAAGATGCGGATTTTCACCTAATTTTTTTAAAGAAACACAAAAGTGCCCAATCGCGTTTGGGCCCAAGATGCCAAAATGTGCATCAATTTTAATAGAAGAGATAAATAGACACAAAAATCTGATAACACACCATAAAATTGGCCAGAGTTGCTCCTTGTTTTCCAAAGCATGATTTTGTCTGAATATCCCCAATGCAGCATACCGGCATGTCCTGTCTCGTCAGATCTGCCCACAATCACCGCTTGCGAATTGTCGAGGGTCCTGGAGCATGCACTCGTAGATTTTGAGCTTTAGAACCTCATAAAGGATTGACAGAAGGAAGACCCACGAATACATAAGAGAAGGACAGACAGAAGAAGGCATATGAAAAACTGAAGGCAAATGATTTCACACAAACCTACCAGACAAGTACAAATTGCAAATTCTAAAACATTTGTTTGGATATAATATCCGAATAATAACAGAAAATAAAAGCACTGCAATGCTTTGCTTTTTAATTAACTAACTTTAAAGACACAGTTTGCTTGTCCTTGCTGCAACTTTATTGATTGTTTTGTCAAAATACAGAAAGTTGTAAACGGGCCTCAATTTGAAGCCCGAACCCGGCCCGAGTCAGAAATCACACGCCCGAACTCGGCCCGAGCCCGACACTCATTTTTAAAGCCCGATTTAGGCTCGAAAGCTAATTTACCGAGTGAGTCAAAGTATGCGCAGCTACGGGGATCATAAAACGTAGTGTACGGGTGTGGCTGCAGGTACACGGTTTTATCACCCTCAAAAACCAACCACCTTGACCAAAACATTGGCTCAAACAAGCACAAGCTTAGTTTGTTAGTCAACGATAAAACTGCGGAATATAATTCTCAAGAAAAAGAAAAACTATCGCAAAACTATCCCCGATGGCGCTACAGGCATAAAAGAAACTGTGCAGGATAGCCCTTTTGGCATAAAAAGCCGGTTTGTAGGTCATCGTTTCTTTGAAACAAACCAAGAATCGCGTAGTGATTGATCTCTTCGACGCAATGCCATGGCGTGCTAATTTCCTTACTGTTGTCGCCTTCTCAAAGAGAGTGTGAGTCTAATCCGAGCAGAGAACAAAAGAACGCAGCTGTGTTCACAGATAGATTTCGATGAAGAAAAATCACACAATTAAATGAAGAAGAATCACAATCAATTCACTCTCGGAAATAATCGCAGGTGAGTACAGCAAGTGTACGTCACGAAAGACAAAAATCGTTACTCTGAATGTTATAAAAACGTTTTGAATGGAGACTCAAAACATTTCGACAAACTTAAGCCCGAACCCGGCCGGAAAATCCGGGCCCGACTTACAACGTAGAAACTATCTAAGGCCAGCGACGCTCTGTGGAGTCCGTGAAGTTGTGGTTTAGTAATTTTGTGACCTGAATAACGACAATCACGTCCACAGAGACGCTCAGTTTATAGGCCCAATTGATACAAAGCATATGTACCAGTAACTGAAAAGTTCACAATTATAATTATAATTATATAATACACTCAACGCTACTGCATTGTTAAAAGCAGGGTTGCGGAGTCGTAGATAAAATGTCTGACTCCAACTCCGACCTTTCCAAAATGTCCAACTCCAACTCCGGCTTTCCAAAATTTCCGACTCCAACCCCTAACGTAAAGGGAATGAAATTTGGCTGGTAAAATCAATGGAAAACGGGGTAAACAGCAAGAAATATCTTTTTCAACAAAAGTTTCAAAAGAAATTGCACCATTTCAAAGGAATTCCCACTTTAGGAGTGTGATATAAAAAATGATCCAATTGGACATCCGCAGTCGGACAAAAAAATCCGACTCCGACTCCCAGAGTTGTCAGGAATCCTACTCCGACTCCACCCAAAAACCCCCGACTCCTTACGACTCTGACCCCGCAATCCTGGTTAAAAGATAAATAATAATCATCATCATTAAAACTTCAAAACTACGTTAAATTCATTTCAACATGACGTTTGCAAAAAAAACAAAACTCAAAAATTCTCCAAAACACCAGATCTGTTGTCATAACAACATACTAAATGTTTAATCACTGTTCTAAAAGCATGCGCAGTAGCATACTACTGTACATGCACTGTGCACGCTGTATTCCCGCCTATTGTGACGTTTTGCCTTGGAACGTTCCAAGGTTCGTAACTGCTCGCTTTGCGGACCTTGGTGAGATTTGGTAACTGGGTAGCAGCAGCTGGCATTCAACATTTTGTAAATTGTAGTTATTAGCATCTGTTGGCATTTGGTATTTCCTAATTATTACGTAACATTCCGACTTGAATTTGGCGCCACCAAAATGCTGCGGCAGATATCCCCCATTGCCCACCCTTAGTTACGTCACTGTGCTCCATTTATCACTGAAATTTTAAACTGCTTCGAGAACAAAGTAAATGGCGAATTTAATTTGCAAAGATAATTGTTCGTGAGGTACAGTCATAGCGCAAGTGAATTCTAGATTTCTAGTTGTGAGCTGCAACATCATACTGAGTTTTATGTCTCTCCCGAAACCCAAGTCTATGTACGCTGCAACTAAGCGGCAAAACAATACACCAGGCGTAGAAGTTCAGGTTTTGATATGAAAAACTTGGAGCTTCTGCAAGCCATTGAACATTGCTTTGGCACGCATGGTTTTGTTATGATGACTTCAAATAGTTTAAAATTAGCGGTTTCGCATTAAACCTAGTTCAAAGTTTGATACGGCCATTTTTTGAGAATCTAGCTCAGTGGTTCTTAACCTGGGGTATTTTACCCCTGAGGGTAAATTTCATCTTCCAAGGGGGCAAATTTACTGAAACATAAATTGCAGCCATTGTATATTTTTATAATTTATTCTGAACTGTAAGAGTTTGCTAATTTCGTATTTTTATTAATTGAGCACCATTGAGTGTTCTGGGGGTAAATCTGGTAATCTTGTTTGATAAAAGGGTAAGATATGTAAAAAAGGTTAAGAACCACTGGTCCTGCTAATTTTCAAATAGTGGAAAATACGCAAGACATGGGCGATGGAAAGGGGCAGGCCGGCAGAGGGCGCAAAAGCTCCCCCTGGATGACATTTTCCTAATAAATTTTTAGCAAAAAATGTTGTTTTCTTTGTTTCGGATGGGTAAAATGAGATTTCACCAATTTTTCTACCCCTGGAAATGTCATTTTCGCCACCCCTACAGAAATCCATTGTTGCTTCCTCCTGGAAAAAATCCTTCCGACGCCCATGCGTGTTTGTAGATCGATTTGTTCTTCCAAGCAATGAGTGAGTCGCGAGTGTCTCAGAAGAGATGCAGAGACTTGTGATAAATCTCTTTTGTTAGGTTTTGGTTTAACATTTTTCTTTTTTAATTTACAGTATTTACCATGTGTTACTTAAATTTGTGTGAAAAAGTGAAATGGAGGTTGTTACAGATGACAAAAATGAATCAAGAACTATCAACGTTCCTCTTTATAGTTTAAGTGGAATGAAACTGCTTGCTGTTGATCAAGAAATGCCCAAAATGTTGCAGGATCCTGGCCAAGAAGACACAGTGTTCAATCGAAATAAAGTAGCCGTCATTCCTGACCATCAAAGTCCTCAAGATGGAAAACCTTCACCTTGCAGTGCACTAATGCTCGTGTTAATATTTTTGGTTTCTGCGGGAGTAACACTATATTGCTACGCTCACATAATGATTGCCGATTGCTCCAGTCCGTACGGATGTTAGTCGCCAAATGTATCCTACATTTCGGGGCAAAATTCCACGCCAAATGCACAGAACGCTCACGGAGACTGAAGACAACACTTTTTCACTGTATCTTTCCGTCATACAAACCAGAAAAAAAGCTTTTCCTACTAAAAATTTGCTTCAAAGCATTTCTTCTTTCAAAATCGTACTCGCACTTCGCAATAAATGGCAAATACTGAATAAATTTTCAAGGCCCAGCTTATCCTCATATTCTGTAGGCTACTCACAGTAAGCGTTCACAGAAGAAAAAAAAATTATGGCTTATGTTTAATAATGCCGGTGCACTGGATGCTTTTTTCTAATTTTTGCTTGGCATGCTGTGTTTTTATTGCAGGTTTGTACCCGGGAGCTTCAAATAATGTGGTTATCAGCCTGATGCATTTACGGTTTAAATGATACAAACATATATTTTTTTTAAACCGAGCCCTAGTCCGTGAAAGGTGCAGCAAAGTCCATGTTTGAGAAATTGATATTTTTTTGTATCTCTAAAATAAAATGCTGCTTAGTTCTATCTATAGCAATCAACTGCCTATTTTTAACTAAAAACAAAAACTTTCAAGAAATCTGTCAATGTCTAAATCTCTGATTGTAGTGCAAACAACTTATTTTGACGGGTGCTTATATAAGGTTTTTGCAATGCTTGTAGTAAGGGGAGGATGGCAAAAGGTATTGTGACGTCACAGAATCGTTGACAGCTTTTCAACCACATGACGATAAAATATTTGGTTGGAAATGCAAACGTTTGTAAAATCTCATTTCAGCAATGTTTTGAACCACATATTCATCACCAGAGTTCCTCGCTGTAAACTTAAGTCAAGTAATGTACTGCGTAACATTCCCACTTGGAACAACTTGCCAAGGTAGCGATCCGGGAACCGTCAGTGTGCTTGCGGTTGCGGATAATACATTGAGTTGGCGATATCTCACCAAGCGCTACAAACATCGAGGTCAGCGTCAGGGCCGGCCCTAAGCCGATGCAACCGATGCAGCTGCATTAGAACCCGCGCCTCTGGCGGCTCCGCGCCACGGTGTTTGGGCAGGTCGTTCATTTTTGCCAGATGCACCTTGCGCACGAGAATTGTAGAAAGGCTTGTAAATCTCATTGTTAGCAAACAATTATCTCGAATGAGCGAACCATGAATTTCCTCCGACCGAACGTTACCAAATGTGCTCAACTCTCATGCTATGGCGGTATATCTGCGCTCCACCATCTCTCACTCTTTATGGATCGAACTTGGTTGTTACTGGTGCTAGTTGAGGCTGTAGTAGACCTACAGCTATTACAAGCAAGGTGTGCAGTGATTCAACTCGCAATAAACAGGACATAGACGAGTGTCGGTCGTATAAACTTTGATAGCAGTTCTGCCAACGTAACGTTGTTCAGTTCTCGAAAGATCCTTATGTTTTGGAAAGATTTTAGTTGGTTGTGGTTCGTCTGCATATTGACAGGGCTTGCAGTTTTGTTTCATGGCAGATTTCAACAGAGAGTACATATTTTAATATTTTGTCAAGGCAAAATTAGCTCTGTGACATTGTAACAAATAACAAAAGATGAGAGGTTGAACCCGTGAAAGCCAAAAATCTCATGCAAACCAGCGCAAAATTTTGTGAAGTGTTCGCACTTGACTTCGCCTCCTTTCCTTTGTCCACGAAGTTGTTCCGCGTTGTTTGTCAGTCGTGTGGGTAGTTCTATCAGTTGCCTCCCCACCAAACTTGCACTGTGTTTTGCCTATTTGCGAGCGCAAGTAGAAAAACCACTACTTCAAAGTCCAGGTTCATAAATGTAAAGAACACTTAAAGCTGCTGTGCAGCTTAACTAGGCAAGGCAAAAATTATGAATGTCATCCAGCACACTTGTTCCTGTTTATCATTGTATTGGGCGGCTATAGACTTATATTTCATCAGTCAACCTTTTATGAGACTTTGTTAAATTGAACTGACTTCATTGAAATATAAAATGGAATTAAACTGTAAACACAATCGTAACCCCAGTATTACAAAACTTATTGGCCACGCTCAGCTTCATATAAACATAGCTTAGCACTGTACGTAATTAAATTTGTACAAATCATAGGCTTCTCGAAAATACAATAACTTATATGCGGAATTTGAAGCCCTAATGTGAAAAAGTCAAATTTAGTTTCGTTTTCGTCACATGTGCTTTGCCAACAAGAGAGATTGCAAGCTCAGGGATGGATATTAGGGAAGGATAACGAGACAGTCGCCTCGGGACCCTCTTTTTCAGAGATACCGTGCCCCTCCTTGAGAGCTTTGCACCACTGTTTAGTTAAAAAAGTTATGTACCACTCTAGAGCCACATTTAAAGAAGCTCTGAAGCAAGTCATGCTTTTCAAAATAAAGCAAAACGTATGGGAAAATGTGCCATAGGAGGCAGCTTTCAATTGTGTAGCTGCAAAACTAAAAATTTTTGTTCCTTTCGTATGTATCTTATGCACTTGAATTTAGCTTATAAACTGAAATGTGAAATAAATTTAACTCTTTTATCCACGTGATCCGGCATCTACCTTTCGCAGTGGCGATGTTTTGGGGCCCCTTTGTGAGAGCTTGATCCCTAAGTTTTAATATGCACTCCTGTGCAAGATATCTCAGCACAGGGGCGCAACCAGCTCTTAATTTTCGGGGGGGGGGGCAATTTTCATGAAATTTCATTAGATGATGTCATCTTGCTTATTCAACCGTGGTACAATTTTTTTGCAAACAGGCACAGATAAAGTCCTCTTCGCAACATTACCGAATATGAGAACTTTTCAGTTTTAATCAAGATGCAGACCGAGCGATCAGGACAGAGCAAAAATTAGTAGCTAAATGCAAACATCTGCTTCCGTACTCCGCTAGTGCACTCATTGCTGTAGCATGGCAATGCATAGACTACTGGTAAAACTGCGTAACTTTTCGTCTTGTTTTAGAAAATTCATCAAATCCATTATCTAGATTTTTGAAACTTCAATTTAATGTATTTTCTGTGAGATAATTTCTTCAGATGATATTGTCAGATACAAGAGACTGGTATGAATTTTAGCGCTGATGGCGCTATTGTCTCAATCGTAGGAACGAGACTTCGTCTGCCAACTGAAACGCTCTTGAAGGGAATGCAGGCAGGAATGCAACTTGAACTTTATTGCGAATGGTTGGGTCAGGCTCGCCACCAGATGTGGGTGGGCCTCGACACTTATGCCAGGACTCTCCTAATAATTTTGAGGCCCTCGTGAAATTCGAATTTCCTTTGCAACATTACAGCTTGGCTGTGAAACCCTAGCAACGGAAAGCACTGGACATAAAAGGCAACAATTCTTAAATAGAAGCCTACAGTAACCGCAGGCAAACGTAAAGCTAACGCAATGTAAACACAGTAAGCTGTTTCTGTCACCAGGCGTAGTCTACTGGCTACAAACTTTGCTCCACTGGTGTAATAACAATACAGTTTTTATTGCTGACGTTTCGAGAGTCTATGCAAACTATCTCTCTCAGAAGGTAGGCAAGAAACAAAATCAAACCGTACACTACACACACACTGCATTTCCGAAACATTACTTTAGAAATAGCATCATGCAGTTCAACGTTCTAGCCCTATTCTTCTAGCATGTGTATGAATTTGTATCATGAATGCAGATCCAAAACTTGAGGGATAGCCTATGTGTGGCGTGGTGATCTTTGAGTTTGTATAGTCTACCTAGTCGAATAGGGAAATTTTGCTGCTGCTACGCCGAGGGTCGTGGGTTTGATTCTCCATTCAGGTGGCTCTGGACAACGCAGCATTGCGGCAACAACAAATGTCAAGGGTGAGGGGATCTTTGAATGCTACCATTTCGGGCAAAACGGATCAGGTGTCTTTTCTCTTCGGCGCATAACGGATTAGGTGCGTTTGGGACAAAACGGCTTTTTCTGACATCTACGGGTTTTGTTAAAGTTTTTAGAAGGACGTTTAAGGCTATGAGATTTCAGGGCTTGTATTGGTTGCAACAGTGGGGGTCTGCTAAAGCGTTATTTGGAGCCAAAGTGGTGTAGTAGGTGGGTGCGTTCAACACTTGACTAGCATTCATATGACACCTTACTAAACCCTTTTTCCCAAGCCGTCGAGCTGGTACCAATCCAGAAAGACAATAAAACGTGAAGCAGTCGTCATGCTAAATTTTGCTAAAAACTATCAGGTTTCGGACCGAAAATGCAAATAAACAACTTTTGTTTAGAAATGTACTACGTTAATACAGGTAATGTTGGTCCTTTTTGCTCCTAACAAAAATAATCAAAACGTCGTAGAAGAACAAGCGGTTTGAACTGGCCACAACTTTTTTAATAACAACCAACATGTCAAGATTTCTCTTAGAACTTTGAAAGTTTCAGCAGTTTGCGCGGCTCAATAGTACCCTATTATATAGTTTCATGAGGCCAAATTAGGCCTGTCTCAGAATAAAGTGGTACACGAACCAATGTATAGAAACTGCCTTACAAATAGCAACATTTTAAACTATCTCCCAAGTTTCGACAATTCCAGCATATTTGTGGTTAAAATGCCAGTCATTTACGAAATTTTCGATCAGATGGCCTGTCTCTAAATAAATCTTGTAAGGAGAGAAGTAGCCAGTAGAAGAAAGAAAAATTCAAATAAGATTTTTCGAAATTACTTGAATATAAAATTTCACCTTCATTCTTTGAAAGTTTCTGCAAATGTTAAATTGCTATGCAATGTTTCGAAATTTCTGGGGGTGCAAATGCCCCCCCGGTTGCGCGCCTGGCTCAGAATCTGTAAGTAATGGCGGTGTTAATTCCCTCAGCACTTGCAAAATAAAAAGCATCTTGCTACTTACGTTAGATTTTGATGCTGACTCTTCTCGTTGCGGTTAAATTATTTCAAATGAATTACTGTCGGGTAGGGTGGCAATTAACATCAGATGAAAGTTGAAACACTGAGCGTATAATATCTTGAAAAGACTGATTTTTTACTTGCCGGCAAATTAAAGGGAAATCATTGATGAAAATGTTAAGGCTCCACATAATTGTGATTGAACCGTCACAATACATGTGTGGCGGCCAGAAGATGGCGCCACATGTAAATAAATGGTCACCGCTAGATGGTGCACATGAGTAACTAGTCACTGTGATAGTCATCACAAGCGAATTATCGTAATTTTCTTATCCCTATATAATGATAGTGCAACCTAGTAGAAATAGAGTGAACTCAGTGGGGAGCTCTATTGCTACTGGTTGCCTTCCTGTTAGTTAATACGCCGAATTGCTATCTTTCGCTTGTGTTTGTCTCAGTAGTTCAAGACGATGCAGTTAACTGCAACACATGTCATCACAAATAAATGTCTAGAAAGAATGCTATTGTTGCTAAACAGTGACTATGTCGCAGTGAAGAAGACTCTGAAACTGAACCACTTGTTAGCCAAAGTTTGAGCTTCAAAACATAAAATTTATCTCAACGCCAGATTCACGCATGTAATTCCAAAACTTTGCAAAAACAAAAATATACAATGTTGATTTAGGGCTACGCTGGCACTGGAAAAAAGGATAGGTTGTATTTGTAACACTCACGGTTATCAGAGAGGAATTTGTGATGGTCTTGAAATGAAGCTTAAATAACCATTAGGTGGGATATAGCAAACTGGTGCGCCAAAAACAGCTGCGAAAAGCGTTACTCCAATTGTTTTTACCTGCGGTCACTGATGATTACAAAAGGTGAGATACAAGTTTCTATTCGACTTACAGCTGAGGTAGGATGGGTTCCTTGAGTCAGTTTCGTTGATTTGCACTGAAGTATTTCTTTTGGCTTATACTTCAAATATTTTATTAACCTGCAAACTTTAGAATTGAGGGTGGCATTGCCCCGTTGCCCTTCCTGGCTACGCGCCTTGTGGCAACCGTATTCTGCTTGCGGGCTGCAGACCAGCGCAGGAATTCGTGATTGAGCGACGTTCATATGCACAGCGATTCGGTAATTCAAATTAACCAACACAATTTTCAACAATCATAATAATTCAGTTACCTAAGAAATCTGTATACTGTGTCTACAGATACTCCAGTGATAATGTTCATGTTTCTCATTTATTACCTGGTTTTATGCTAGGGAAACGTTTCCAACAGTAAAGTAACATAAAATTTGCACAACTACATTACTTTTTATCACAAAATGTTTGGGGGGAAAAGATATAATGTCCCCCCTGTCCAAAAGTTGGGGGGGGACATGCCCTCCCGGTGCACCCATAAACTCTGTCCCTGCTTGTTTCTGTTGTTTTAAGTTAGCACCTAGTGGTTCTCTCATTTCGCAAGCATTCTCGCTGACTCATGCATTGTGTGTCGAACGAAAGTCTCGCTGACTCATGCATTATGTGTCGAACGAATGCGTCATGCATGAGAATCTTATGTTGTCTTCACTCTGTGTTCTTATGTTGTCTTGAATCTTATGTTGTCATCTTCACTATGGGCTTGCTGGCTGCCGTGTGTGCGAATGTGCTGTGTACCTGACAAGGTCTGTGGAGTAGAAGTAGGTCACACAAAAAATGTAAGAATGTTTTTGCTTTCTTGGTCAATTTTTATTGCAAATTACAATCACACAAGAACAAAAAGTCTCCATTACAATTACTTGAAAATATGTAATTATTTACATTCAATTACAATTTCAATTGATCCAACTCTGGCTATATATCCAATGCCGGATTAACAATATTAGCAATTGCTACGGGCCCCGCACTTTTGGGGGCCCGTGGTCCTTTGTTTGAAGTTTGTTCTTTATTATACGTGTAACGGTCAATAGGACCGTAACACTAAGTCGAAAATCGACACCACAAATAAAAGATGCACTTTCCGGGAAAACCAAGCAGTTCATTGCGTGATCCTGCAGGTGATCTCTATTGCTGCTTGCCACATTGTTGCTAAAGGCTTCTGGCCTTATCCACTGAAGCCCGATTGATTCATACGCAAGGGTGGGTGTTAGAGTTTAGCAGTGGCGGTTCTAAGGGGGGCTTGGGTGGGTCATGGCCTCCCAGATTTTTGCTTGGCATCTGTTTGGCCCTCCAGTTTTTGTTTAATTTCCCGTTTAAATTCGTTTGGTTGACATATGCAGCACATGTAACTTTCCGACAGAAATATTTTAGACAATAAGTTATAAACCCTTTAGCCAGCATTCAATATTAACCAAATGCACGATAAGCAGTGTCGTTATTTTTTACGGTCGGGTAACTAGAGTTGTTTATGACTACGCACATCAGTGGATGCTCGGATCCTGCGTGAAATTTAGTCAGACGGCGGGCGTGGTATTGAAAAATTTATTTCGAAACTAAGAAATAGTGATAGAAGTGGGAAGATTGATCTTTCATGCATTTCCGTGTGAGATGGAGCTGGATTATATTACTGTCAGCAGATTGTGGCTTGTCCCAGTACCAAAAGGTTTGCGACAGCATTAATTTGAATTTATTTGTTTGTGAGCAAACACGAAGTCCATAGTATGAACACACACTCTGCAGAACGCAGGCTCATAAAAACAGACAAAACATAACGTAGTACAAGGCATTGAAGACGGCGGAATCACAGGGTTATAGACACTTTTTTGGAACTGCATTGAAGAC
>Ga0210059_1004600_pt1 | contig 22294 bp, 11 predicted proteins | sample Ectturendosymbi2_FD_188042 | JGI IMG/M metagenome (GOLD analysis project Ga0210059, IMG submission 188042) | Ecteinascidia turbinata endosymbiont from Florida, USA - Sample 2 (SPAdes) (version 2) | ecosystem: Host-associated > Tunicates > Ascidians > Unclassified | place: Key West, Florida...
AATAAGGGGAGTGCGTGTAGAAAAATATGCATTATTATGTCAACAAACTTCGCCAAAACGTTGGTTTGGAAACATGGACATGACGTCAAATTGTGACGTCACAAACAGCGCACACCAAATACAAATGACCACCATATGATCCTGAACCAAAACCCCCCCAATGAAAATTTTCTGCGTACGCCACTGAGGTCAATGAGGTACAAAGTGACTAGACCTACATACGGACAACTGAAAACATCTTTGGCAAACAAACACGACGCCATGTCTATTTTATTCAGATTTTTTCACTTCAACTTCCGCTGTCCAAAATAAAAATACATACCAAACATAATCCCTGCAAGTAACTGACTACCAGTTTGATACAATGTGTCTTTGTGACGCTTTAGAGTCTGCAATTTAATTACGCTACCTCTCACCAGCACCAGGATGAATGCAATGATTCTGCTGCATTTCACTGGTCGCTCCCGTGCCAGCCCGGTCCTGCGGAAAGCACAGTTCCAGGCAATCCGCGGAGGCGGAGCGCCGGAGCTGGGCATTTTGCCTGGAGCGCAAATTAAAAATCACAAGGAGCCGGAGCTCAGTTTAAAATGTAGGACCGGAGCCGGAGCTATGGCCATTTGAGAAGCAGCTCCGGCTACGTGTCCCTTCCTAGATACTAACGGTTTTGCCAAATACACTTACTTTACCCAAAACAGTGCTCTTTATAGCACACTAAACGTGATTGTTAGGAGTTATAACACCAGCGCGTAACGACAACTACAATGCATCTGCAAGCCTTAGATGTTTCTTTGGTTATAATCGCTAAGGATGTGACATCGTAGCTGGCAGGCGTGGTGTTACTTGTTGAACAATGGTTTTCAAACACTGTTCTAAGAGCGGCATGCAGCTCCCAAGCATCCTTTGTGTGGCTCTTAACGGTCTTTCAGTAACACCTCCAATATGGTGTGTAACAGACTTTGTTAGGACAATAAAACAAAACATGTCAAATTACTTGTGGTAAAATTTTAATGCGGCTCTCTAACAAAATTGTAGGTCTGGATTTGGCTCCCTTCAGCGAAATGGTTGAGAACCACTGTTGAAGAAATAAGAAAAACGTTACCTACCACAACATCTTACTTTCTAGTCAGAATAATCAAACCGGGTCTGTAGTAGTGTAGCGATCTAAAAAGAACTGAGCTGTAATGAGTAGGCATATAATATAATATCCATTGTTTATAGCTTCTGTACTTGTGTAATCGTGCTGTTGGCAGGAAGTATGTTTAAAATGTGATACCAATACAGATTTAAACGTAAAATGCACGGCACGCCATTTGTAAGATAGGAATTTTCATTAGCAACTATTAGGCTTACTAGTAAGGTTTATTAGATTACTGGCAAACATTACGTTTACAAGCAGTAGCATACCATGAAAGTTATAACTAATTGGTAGCGAACTATAGCATTGCTTTACATAGCAGTAGATTATCAGGAGGGTATAAAAAGCGATACAAAACAAATGTGGACTTTTCTTGAAATTTTCTTCTGTGGAAAAAACTCTATGTTTTCAGCAAGGTAACCAGTCTTATTTTCTCCTAAGCTTTGCAAGTTAAACTGCGCTTTACTTTGCGATTCATCACTACTTAAGATGAGTACAAAAGATAAGAAATCAGAAATTTTCAGTTATTAAAAACAATTCAAATGTGAATTTCGTGCTAGAAGTCATAGTGTTACTTTGAACAAAGGGCTTTTAAACACATTTTCGCATTTCTTTTAATGCAAATGTGTGCGTGTTGGAATGACCGCGTAAGAGTCGACTATGTGTTTTGGGCTCTTTGCATGGTTTGCCCGGGCAGCGCTGTTAGCTGGAATCTCCAAGACTGCAACAGACAAAGCATGCAACGAGTGCAAAACGCTTGGTCAACTGGGACTGGTCTTTGTTTAAAAGCTCAGACACAAATGTAGTTTTCCAAACAGCCATTTTCTGGATTCTGGTCGTAAGAAATAACAAAAGGTCCTCAGGCATTGACAGCCAGCGACGACCTTTCCAGAAATTGTTTACCCTTATCTTGAGTTACATTATAGTAACTGTTCTCTGAATCGTTGGAACCTGTGTTTGCTGTTTTTTCGCTGATTTCCTGGTGGTAAGAGCGCTGCTTGTAAAAAAGTACCAAATTAAATTAATCAAAAAAAGTTTGGCATGTACTCTTAGTTTTGTTTACTTGACGTAATTCATTTTCCATTCAACTTGAGGCACACCAAGACAGTTGAAAGTATTAATGTGTGAAAACGAACAGAAGCCGGAGCCATGAAAAAAGAGATTTCCGGAGCCGGAGTCACACTCATGAAAATCAAGAGCTCCGGGGCTGGAGCTGGAGCCAGGTTCATAAAAAGAAGCTCCGGAGCCGGAGCTGTTTCATTTTTACGACGGCTCCGCAGCCCTGGTTCCAGGCTCACAGTTTCGGGTTGGCTGTGCTTGATTGACAGGTCAAACCCTTCGTCTACTTTTCTATAGCATTAGGGACACCGGCGCTGCAAGCGTTCACAGGCTCACACCTCCAGGTTTCCTTCTTTGCAGTGCTTCCCAAGCAAAAACAAGCAGCCGTTCAATATTCAAGTGTTTCCAAAGTCTTTTTTGCAGGCAGGGCACATTTTCAACACTTCTTGCGCATGAAAAACTAAATATCAAAGTAAAACAAAACGAAATATAGCGTGAATATAGGGGGTGCCGCAATCCCGCAGTGCCTGCACACGAGCCGCCACTATATACGAGTATACAAAACACATAAACATCACAACTAATTCGGATTTATGCACAGATGAAAGGCTAACAACAAAAATAACAGCACTTAACAACTTGCATTTGCACATCTTGAATGGCTGAACTCCCATAACACCAAGCAGTTTAGACCAGTGATGTTTAAAATTTGCACACAACAAAAGGCATACTTTGGCAAACAATATTTTAAACAATGTGCCCAAAACCAGCACTTAGGCTATGGCATATAATCAAAAGATTTCTTCAAAACTGCAGTTCAAGCTTAGTAATGTATGTTTTTGATTGTCCAGCAGCACGTTCATGCTGCTTTGATCAAATTTGTTGTGAGCTCCAAAGGCTGTCAATTGTGAAATATTCTTATGTAAGTTCTCCATTTTGATTTTTCCAACCAGGCCGATTGTGCAAAAAGGTTAGTTCTTCAGTTTTTGCAGTTCGGACCAGAATCATCTTGACACATTGGAAAATAAGCATGAACTTGGTGTTCAACATTTTTACCCTGTGGTATAATGCAAAACCTGCATCTAATCTATTAGGCACGGTTTGCAAAAAATTATATCTGTCACATTTAGCACAGAAAAACAGCTAAATTGGACATATTTATTTGAATCGGGACAGTTTTAGCTAGATCGGAACAGATTCACCCACCGTACCGGTAACAACAAAAGGAGCAGGTTACGACACTTCAACGATGGCGTCGCACAGGGATTCGTCTCGGCATCCTTTTTTTCAACATCTAAAACTCTGTCTTGCCAACCACCATCTCCAGAAACATAGGCGTAGCCAGGTGGACTACGGGGGGCCATTCCCCCCAAATGTTTTGCAGTCATTTTGTGCTTTGAAAAGTGGTGCCCCAAACAGAATATTGTTGCTCGCCTAAAATCAAACATTTTGCCGCCCCAAAAACATTTTGGCTACGCCACTGTCCAGAAAGTATGCTTATGCCGACGGTACAGCAATCATACATGCTGATGTACAGTAGATTGGCAAGCAGTGGATGATGTTCTCAGCAAGAACTTGGAGCCTATGGGTAAATGCCTCCAGACCAGGACGTTAAAGCTCAGCACTACAACAATGGTGTCGGCAGTCTTCTGTTGCAACCAGTGGCCCAACTTCCATCTAAACAAGAAAACTAAATGTGAGCTGAAAATCAATTTCAAGAACGAATGCCTTCCCTTTTGTTCCGCCTCTAATTACCTCGGAATAACGTTAGGCAGGTCGCTCACGTGTCGCCGACACCTCGAGTCACTTCGCAAAAAGCTGAAATCATGCGTCCCACTCTTGTGGTGATTTGCTGGCTTGGACTGGGGTGTTGGGTCAACAACATTGCGAACAGCCACCTTAGCCTCGGTATATTCAACAGCAGAGTACATACCCTCCTGCCTGGTGCCGCAGTGCCCACACCCGCGTCACTGATCCTGTCATCAACGATTCATTGCTAACTGTGACTGGATATCTGCGTACCACACCAGCGGACAATCTTCCAATGCTTGAGGGCATCCAACCTGCTGAATGTCCATGGAGATGCTTAGTTTATAGGTCGAATTAGTAGAAAAAATATGTACATCCAGTAACTGAAAAGTTCGCAATTATAACTAATATAATCAACGACATGACCTACGAGAAAAGGGTACAAGAGATAGCCTATATCGTACTGGGCGTCGGTCCAGAAGGATGAAAGTACGCAAGCTAAGTTTTTCTGTAATCAAACCCAAAGTTACTAGTGTAAACTAGTTGCTAGTATAGCAATTAATATATTTATAAATATTAATATGGCAGCCGGTTTATCTATATTCTAAAACAAGCCATACAAGTTTCGACGAGGACCCCAGAAGCTAGGGGGCCCGGTATCCACTAGCGCAACTGACAGGGGTGCCAACCGCCCCACTGGCTAGCAAAATGCGAAAACGAGGGCGCACCTAGCTAATATTTCGGTATTTATTTTTTTTTGTTTTTCAGGAAGTTGCTGTTTTTTCCGGTGATCACTGGTTTTAGTAGGCTATAGATATCCACGTCTAAATTCACTATCATTTGTCGAACTCATCGTGAGTGTTGGCTAGTGGGCCTCCTTCAGGTACGCTTTCCCACGCTGACTCCAGCCTTCATTTACGCTGATACCGGCATCGTGGTCTTCGTACGTCTAGTAAAATTTCGCTCAGAGGCCCTAATTGTATTGCTTTTTGCACAGCTGCAATTGGAATCTTCCAAAAGTAGTCAGCATTTATTTAAATATCCCACAAATAAAATCAACATAACAACCTTCAGAACCACATCAAATCCATTTCAACATGACGTTTGTCAAACCATTAAAGCTCAAAAATTTTCCTAAATATCAGATCTGTTGTCGTAACAACATACCGTAAATTTCATAGTTGCTTTAAAAGCATGGATAGTAGCATATTGCACGCACTGTGAATGCTGGGTTCTCCTCCGATCATGACGCAACTGTAGAATGAGAGCGAAGCCGAAGTCGGAAAGTTTGCAATCCTGGCTATTTGAAGGCATAGTGACACCACCAGCGGCGGATTTAGATGGTGGGGGGGCCGGGGCCCAGGCGTGGTGGGAGGCCCCATGTGCGGATCGGATATAGAATCTTTAGGTAGGGGATGGCCGATGAAGTCACTAATATTTCCACGGATCATTAATATTTATGACGTAATCGTGTGATGTCATATTTGTTAAGTCAAGTGTAACAAAACTTTATGATGCAACATGATAATTGACAGTGATTAGTGATTTGTGAAACAGTTGCAAAACCGGTCACCAGAAGCATCGCATTGCCTTTTTTTGAAATTTTGCTTGAAAAACGTTTCTGGGCGATCCAACGTTTTCATCATCTCTAAACGCCAGTCCTCGCTCACCAATAAATTTTACGACAGAAACAAAACGTTGTTGGCATTGATTGACCTGACTACCTAGCTCTGTATCAATTCTTCATATGATGATTAATTACATACATCTGCGACTTAACGTAATCGTGGCATCTTTATGTTTCATTAGTTGCTCGTGGCTCCTCAGCGTGCTTCTGGACGCAGATTCCTTTTCTAATAAGGAAATTTTGAAGGTAACTTAAATTTCCTAATAATGTAAAATCTCATTTTACAATTTTATGAAACTGCTTGCATGACAGATGTTTTAAATTGCACACCAGCTTTAGACTACTAGAAACTGGTTCAACCAGGAAGGATTCTCTTTCGTTTTGCTTTGTGGCTGCATCAAGGAAAAATCGTTCCATATTAGCATAAAGAGACACAACGTTGAAGTAAAACTGTGCAATCTTTATCAGTTCTTGAAGCGTTTAATGGTATTGCAAGTTGCAAAATATTTTGCCCATCAATCATGTTCCATCATTTTACAATAAATTGCATTTGGTTGATGCTGTCTTTGCACGAACTCGAACAAGTTTTGGTATTGGTCAAACAGTTTTCTGCAGCTTCATCAATAGAAACGTTTCTATCAAGCCGATACTACTCACATGCTTCATCCTTTTACCAATTAGTTGTTTGCAAACGGAGGAATCTAGTCAAAGCATTTAAATTCAGCAATTAAAGTGGTGAATTTAGTCAGATTTGAAACACAAGACTTGTACAATACATATACATCTGACATTAATGAATCACAGTCATGATCCTTGCCTTCGCTGAGTTTTCTTAATTGCTGATTTAACTTGGCTTAATATGTACATCTGATTGTCTCTCTTGAATCCTTGCCTTCACAGTGGCGAAATACAGTACACTACAACCTCTACAATTGATGCTTTTGACTTCTCAATATTATGAACTAGCTCAATTAAAGCAACCACAAATGATTGCAAATGTCTTAATGTGAACAGAATTCGCCCAAAGGATTTCCAAAAAACGTTTCAGAACAACAGTTGACTTGTCGATGGACATTAAGTATTAATTTGAAGCTGGGTACAATTGAAGCATCCTTGGCAAGCTACGATGAAGTGATAGCCACCTGGTTACGCTACGAGAAACAAGTTTTTGGTTCTCAATGTCCACAAAGTCACAATAGTCTTTCCACTCTTCTTTGCGAACTGTGCAAATGCAACCACACGTAATTCACTCAGCTTTAAAACAATTTAGTCCTTTTCTGAAAAAGGGATACTTCTGTCATATTTCTTCATTTTTCAGCATTACTGATTAGCTCAGGCGTGCAAAAATTTCTGTGAATGTTAGTAGCGCGAAGAAATTTTTAGTAGCGCCAACATAAGCTTTGCCATACAGCATTCATATGTATAAAATGTAAAATGCAAAAAACTTTTGCGCGCTCCAAGGTTTTGATCGCGAGGCGCGAGTGCGCCACCGCATTTTTTTCCCCCTGGATTTGCTATAATTACTAGAAACTACTACACTATACAATACATTGATCACCGCATCATGGTTCATTTGCAAAGCTAGTCCAGTACCTGTAATGGAGTCAGCAGTCCACAAACATGCCAAGGCCACTGAGATACTAAAAAGGATTTGCCACTGTTATGTAGCGATTAATGTGAAAGCATTCCCCCCTTTCCAGCCGAGAATTAACTCAAGCAAAACATAGATTAATTAGACAACTCGCAGGCCCTCCCATAAACTAAGCTACGCCACCATCTCGTATCTTGTTGTAGTAGAGTAGGGACAGCTTACTGTATGCAAAAACAATATATCGTAGCCAGTGACGTAACCGACGGGAGACAGAGAGGCGAAATGCCCCCCCTGGCAATCTAAATGTGAAAAACAGACCGCCACCTTAAGTGATATTTCGGTTTTAGTATTCGTTTGGTTTTCAGTAGTTTGTTTTTTTGCGTTTTTCGGATTATTTTCCGGTGATTTAAGGTTTTAGCATAGCTATCCACATCCGGATTCACCATCATTTCTCAAGTTTCTTTCCGAGTTTTGGCTATAGTGGGCCCTGTACAGTGGCCAGTGGGCCCCTTTTAGCTTAGTTTTCCACCTTGACTCAAAGCCCTAGTTACGCCACTGATTATAGCCATGTAAAATAAGAATGCAAAAAGAAGGACAGTTTCGAATGTCCTCAGATAATATTTCATTTCTCATGGAAAAAGTGGACATGTACTTCAAAAAGAGAGCGTAGGTTAGCCATACCTAGCAATGCTACTCATATGCGAACTGTGCAAATCTGAGTAAAGCAGACGCAAAATCTACCAATATCCAATATTCTGCAAGTGAAATTCTGCGGTTTGGCCGACCGATATATATAATTAATAACGTCTACAAACAAACTTTTCTCACTAAAAATGACCGAGTGGCACGCACATGTCGCACATATGGCAAAACACATGAACATGGTGGGGGGCCCGGGCCCCTTGGGCCCCCCCTAAATCCGGCGCTGGACACCACCGTCTATTTATCAAACCACATGCGGACGCTGATTGCTAGAGATCCGCCGTACAGAAGGTCCGTCGTAAAAGGTCACTAAGGTTAGAAAGTGCTCCATTTTTTAACCTTGGTGATCTTGATATGATTACGCAACTGGGTAGCAGCCGCTGGCACTCGACATTTTGTAAATCGTAATTCTTAGGTTCCGCTGACATTTGAAATTTGATAATAATTAGAAAACATTTCGATGTCAATTTGGCGCCCCCAAAATGCTGCGCCCGGGGTCAGATGTGCCGCTGGGCCCATTAGTTACGCCACTGATTTCAAGTCGAGTGAGTCTTTGCCATGAAGCACTATATATGGTCTAGGTTGTCGACAAATCGCCTGATAACAAGTTCCTCAACGCAAAGCAGTCCCTGCCAACAGTGACGGATTTACGCACAGGCCATTGCCTAGGGCCGCGCGGTTTTTGGGGCCCCGCGCAACTTCTTCCTATAATGATTCATTACTCACTAAAAATTCGGGAAAGTGCGCAGAGACACAACTTCACAATTTACTTTGAAACGAGCGAAATGCAAACGTCACGACTCGTATCAACACAGTAACAACACGATAATACTGTTTGTTATGCAATGCAAGAATGACAATACTGCTTTTCATCGGAGTTCTGCAGTGTCTGTCGCCCTTGCATTAAGATCTGATGTTACGGCCGTCTTAAATTGCGAACAACTTGTTGATAACTTCGCTTGCCCGAAGGCATGAAAACTTTGTGAAAGACTGTCACTGTTGGATATGTTGGCGGCAAATATTTGGTATCGGTTGATGCAGATAATTATATATTTGCCCTCTTCTTCATGGATACAATCGCTTGTGCTAGTGATAACGGTTTCAAATGTGCTTTGCAGAAAGGCTTAGAGCAATGGTGTAGCCAGACATTTTGATTGGAGTGGTAAAACACGGATACCTCACTCCGGTAATGAATTTAAAAATATATTCATAAAATGACGTCATTTCGCTACAGTGGCCCACGTTTCCCCCCTGGTTACCCCCTGTCTTACAGTATACCTTGTTGTTCTGTACTGGCTAGTGTTTTATAGCAAAGGTATAGCTATATAAAATTTCGTTATTTAAAAAACAAAGTTGTTGTAGCAGTAAATCATTTAGTCGCTTCTGAAATACTAGGTCCCTAGTCATTGCAGCACAGTGGTCTCTAGTAATAAGCCATTTGTCAATTACGCTGTGTCTGAAATATATAAGCCTTAGTAGGCAAATTTGTAGCGTGTTTGCTGCGTATCCTGCTTTTCCTTGCTTCCAACTAGATTGCCAGTATGCAGAGGTTGCTTGTTGAAGCTCTAGATGTTAGTTAAATCAGCTAGAACAGTTTTCCGTGAGTTTTACTTGGAAAAACGTGTTTACATTGGGCTTACTTCATATGGTTAGCTGAGGGTGTTGCGAAAATACTTTGTTGTGCAAAACTTGTCTGCATGCTGTTCACCATCAGCCTGTAGCATAGAGGACTATCTTTTGTATTGCTTGGAAAGCCTGTGTCCACTGAATGGATTGTGCTCGTTTGTTCGATAAAATAAGCTATGTGGTTACTATAACAAAGGAGTTTGCGTACAGCTAATCAGATCGACAACTAGACGATATTTTCGAGGGCGGCAACATAGTCCCGCAGGAAAATGTATATATCCGAAAAATAAATCTGCAAAAAAGCTAGAAATCACGGAAATTCAACGAAGAGAACTTCTGTACTACAAGCTATAAGTTCCAAGGAAAGATCGCATTGCCATTTGTTGTTGAAGAATGTAGCAAAGGCTTTAATTTCTGTTGAAGATTTAAAGCAATCGTGGAACCAAAGTCGGCACCACAAATGATAAAATTTTGAGGGAGTAATACACGTAAGAGGGGCATACTTCACGTTCTTAAGACAAGCGACCAAATAGGTCACGCCAGCATGGGACCCCAAAAACTAAAATGGCCTAGGGCCCCGCGCTCCCTAATTCCGTCCCTGCCTACCAAGCGAAAACGACCAAGCACAGTTTGAGAACGTCTTTGAAACAATGCGTTCCTTAAAATCTGCCAAAGCGCCTTGAGCCAAGCGTTTGCGTAGCGTAGTGTTTTGAAGACAATCAATCAAAATGTATCGCAAAGAGTCGTGTGATTTATTGCGTCAACCAGCTCAGCAAAAATGCGTGTTTGCAAACTCAACAACAGCACAAGTGTTTCCAATCAAATCTCGCAAAAAACGTGCCACAATCGCATGCGTAGGTTCGCCCCAACGCATTTTTTCTGTACAACAGAAAATAAACGCAGTAGTGGCCACATGCCATAGAAAACGGTACTTGCAAAGACATGCGATTAAAATTCCACCAAACAAGCTGCAATTTCAAAGTTTGAATATTTTCGCACAGAGTTACCAAGCCGTATTTGTCAAAATAGTAACCACGCCTGTGCAAGTCAACTTTCCACACATTTCGAGAAGAAAAGCACCTTTCGCCGTCCCTGCACGGCCTTGTTCGAATTTTCTGTTTTGTGCAAAAGCCTTCTGCAAAAAAATGTGGTTAATTCCTCATCAGGCAAATGGTGTGAGTGAACCTTTTTTATTGCGTCCCGTCGATGTCAGAAATGCATATCAAAACTGACCAAATTGTAGAGTGAAATTATTTTTATCGGTCAGCTTAAACGCGCGCAGAAACTAAACTGCTTCGTTTGTTCGAGGTGCACTGGTTGTAAACAAGACTGTTAAACTGTGGTGGTTGTGTTTAACATCTAATTCTATAGCCATGTGAAAATCAATCGCTATCACATCAACATTGACAGTCACTTGAGCTTAACATTTCCAAGCATGACACAACGCGTCCGCTCAACCTCCTACCGCTACTACGCTTGGTCTTTTGAAAACAAACATGCTGGAGGGGGGCTACAGCAAAATGTTCTTTTTGACGTGACGTTTGAAGCACTTCGCGTTATCATGAGTTTTCATGAGTTTGCTTCCACATGATTTAAACCAACAAATCCAATTGCTCAAACCAACGCACCTCCAACAAACGAAGCAGTTTAGTTTCTGCGCGTGTTCAAGCTAACCCATGAAAATCATTTCAGCCTACTCGTACATCTTGGTTAGTTATGATAAGCGTTTCTGACATCGACGAGACGCGGTAACAAAACACACATGAGGAATTAAGCACATTTTTGCGGAATGATTTGCACAAAAGTGATAATGCAAAGTAAAGCTGCGCACGTACGCGGAAATAATTTTTCTTCTCAAAATGTGTGGAAAGTTGACAAACAATTCATTAGTATTTTGACAACAGGCATGTTACTATTTTGACAACTGCAGCTGCAACCTCTGTTCGAAAACTTTGAAAACGTTGCAAATGGCAACTGTGTTGCGTGGAATTGTAGTGGCTTTGATCAGGTTGGACTAAAAGCTGAAGTAAGACAGGTTCCTTAAACAGTTTCGTTGATTTGCACTGAATTATTTCTTTGGCTTATGCAAAGGCTTGCTTAAGCAGAAAAATCTTGGTGCAAAGTTTTGGAATTGGGGAGGCCAATTGCTCGTTTGCCCCCCTCTGCATACCAACCCGCACGTTTCCCAGAACAAAACGGTGACGTGCGTGCTTTGAGCACACAATTTCTAGGGGTTCATTCTCTGCTCACCTCCTTTGCAACTTAGTCGCTACTTTCGCAACCGACCGCTGCTGATGGGTATGTAATCGTCAGAGTTAAAAATACTTTACTGGCAAATTCGCTTCGGAATTTTTTGAAAGCTTCATCATGTCATTTGCGTGACCTGTCAGTTGTCATAGTCTCGCATTCGTCTGAAGTTTAACTTCCGCAACACAACATATAACATAGGATAGGCACGTTGAGGCTTGAAGTCATTCAGCTTGTTCCTTGATGCAGCGGCCGGCGAGCCATTTGCGTAATGCTTTCCAATTCCATTGAATTTTTCACCCTCCCCACAAACTATACACTGCGTTATATAAGCCAAGAGAGCCTTGTTTTTCACCTTTTGCGCAATCAATCGACTGGTTTTCTTAACACTACACCATACCCAGGTGTTGTGACCTAGTTAGCTTTGTACCACACCTGGTTGTTGTGACGTAGCAATTAACACGGTTAATATTGGGCCATACCTGAGTGTTGTGACGTTGCAATTGACTCAGTTTGCTTTGGACCAGACCTGCGTGTCGTGGCTAAACGGCTGACGGCTTGCTCAAAGAAACACCAATGGGTATCTGGAGTGAAGCTTGCGTTTCTTTTTTTTTATTCAACGTTGCTGTGTACATCGGTTTTTGTTGAGCGCTAAAGCTTGTTTTAACACGGTTGAAAAAATTTATTTCTTGCTGGGTTCATGATTGCTTTGTGTAAGTACCTACGTAAGAACGAAATAGTAACGAGAACAGACAACGGGATTCTTGACTGTAATTAAAAATATCCGCATTCGCAGTTTACAAACACGTTTTTTCTGAAAAGAAAAAGCATTTGATTGGAAAAAAGGGAGATACTATCGTTGTTTTCAGTTTAGTTGATATGAACTGAGCGAATAAGCTGAATGCATAAAGCCGTTGCGACCACGCTTACAAAAAAAGCATCTTAACATACTAACTGCGTATGAGAGAGATAGGTTGCGATACGCGTAGACCCTGGAGCGCCACCCTGGGGTAGTGGCAACCCCATCAGGTGCGTTACCACTTCTACGTAAGCAAGTGTAGGAGCGCTCTCCACGCATCAGTAACTGCAGTTGTTTGTCTGACTTCCTGACTGGTCTGCATAAGCTCGTGCTCACGATTTGGACTTTACCATTATGGAGAAAAGTTTGTGCTTTCAATCGAAAATCACCCGACGTTCCGGTTAGTGTGAGTTTTTTCCTGTGTGATATAGGGCTGTAATTGTGGAAATAAGGGGCTGTAATTCACTCACGGTGTGCTTCACTCAGGGCGTTCTTCCACACCAGCATGGAGCAGGAGAGGTTCTTCAATTCCAGTATATATTTTCATGAGCGTCTATATTATATTAGACTTTCGTTTCGTCTCTCTGGAGTACTAACGCGGAGTAATTCCCATCCGGTCAGGAGTGGTTTTCCTTTTCATCAATAACAGCATCAAATTAAAGTACAAAGTAACTTTATTAATGCACAAACCACGGAATAAGAGATACATTTCCAGTGTAGTTTTTGTAATCAACCTTAATTGAAAAAAAGTATTTTTGTATTTTTGTATTTTTCAAAAACGGGTAGAATTCACCCGGGGTTGGTGTTCGTGTGAAAAAAGCAGCTTTGGCTTTCTAGGGATAGAAAAGAAGCAAGCAATCCAGAACAAGAAAGCAACGTCTGATTACCTAGATAAATTACTTGAAATATTTTTGTGCGTTGCTTTTTCAAACGAAATGAAATACGTCTACCTAGATTTCAAGCAGCAATTTTCTCCAACGTGAAATAGCAAGGAAATTTGCTTACGCGAGCTGTGAGCTGCACTGTACTGCTGCTGAGAAACACGAATTATCTGATTTTGCTATGCTCATCGGCAACTTGGTTCCGCAAAAACAATCGGTGTCTTTTTGCCTATGTATGACTTGAAAGCGGTATCAGTTTGAATAGCTTTGGAACAGAGGCGGAGGAAGGATCGCGTACCCCCTGACCGGGAGGCTGGTAAAAACGGGTTTTTGAAGTTTTGAAGGATCCGATTTAAACTTACCTGCTCTAGGGGTTAGACGAGGGGCATGCACACAGTGGCGTGCAGAGATCTGGTGATGCCCGGGGCGCGACTGCTTGGTTGTATCCCCCCTAGCAAAATCTGGTATTGAGCAGTGGCGTATGGCGGTCATTGTTACTGGATATACGCTGTTTGTGACGTTACCATATGACGTCATTTTCGCGTTTGCAAACATGCATATTATTCTGCACGCACTCTCTTTACTCGTTGTACAATGTGCCACTGTAATGAACATAAACCACCAGCGGTCCAAATTAGGAAACCGGAGCAAAACACAGCACTCAACGCTAAAGCAGAGAAGTTCGTAACTGCAAAAATATCCGTCAACGCGTCAAAACAGAGGAGTAGAATCAAGGCTTCCTAGGAGGCGTTGGTAGAACACACTCAGTGCTAAATCAGCGCAGTACACAACTGCAAAAATATAAGGTAGCGCTTCAAAGCAGTGGAGTAAAACTCACTCAACGCTACGACAGGGCAATTCCCAATTTGAAAAACATCAGGCTGTGCGAATGTGTCCTCGAATAGCAGTCGAGCAGAGCAGTTATGCGGCTGGGATGGCGGACACCCAGGGTTGACAGTTTGAAACTTGCTAAACTACACACGAATTGAGATTGCGCATAAGTACGTAAGAAAACTTTCAATTTTTATTGCGTGGCTGTTACATGTACAAGTACTGTGAGGACAAAATAGATACGGGCTTGTGTGAGCCGTTATGATCAATCCGCCTGAACAGCCAATTAATGACGAAGCTCGAAATGGTGCACATACCACACATGCAAGCACCAGTGTGTGGCAGTATTTAGCGCACACCCAGTGTTGCCACATCAAAAACGCAACGGGAAACTAGTGATGCATGAAAAAGTCAGCTAAATCAAGCAAGTTAAAATAGAATAGTTTTTGCAATTTGGCTCAGAAATCAATGAAACTTCCATAATTATTTTTCAATCATTTTTTTTATTTTCCCTTGATCGCACGATCTGGAAAAAGTCACGTCGCTATCAGTTTGATTGGGGGTGCGCCGCACACCCGAAGTGTTGGACCCTGGTATAGAACAATGTGAGAATTACTGGCATTTGAATACGTAAAACTACAGTAGGAAAGTTTTTCCTTACAGTAGGAAAAAGCATCTAGTAGCAGCATTCTTTGTAATTGCACTTTTTGGATGCCCGGAGCCGTCGCCTCGTTCGCCCCTTCTCTGCACGTCAATGGATGCACAAATGCTGACCGAATACCTAACGCGTTCTGATTATTCTTGATTCTGAAAGATCTGGCTCTCAAAGTTAGCTCGTTACCTGTCAATCTAAGTAGAAAGCCTGACACCAGATGAAAGACAAAAGATGGTTAATCATAATAACACCAGTGTATTTACAATTATGTGCAACTGGTTAAAGTTCGATTCACACTTGACGCTTTAGCGTTGCAAATTCTTACCTACTCTCCCGGGGAAATCAAGGCGTATTTATTACGAAGCGGCCGTGCAGTGTGTCACATACGCAGTTGCATATTTACTACCGAAAATGCATTACATCTTATAAGCACAGGCAGAAAATTTTTGTATCATGAAAGTGAAATGGTTTCGAAACGCTTCGAACGGTTGCCGACCGGTTGAACCAGATCCCGTATACACACAGCAACGCAAAATGCACAAGGCTTCCAATACACAATTGCTTCAGGACCCCCTAATCTGGCTGAGGACCTTTCATAGGGCATATACAGTTACACGCGCCAGGACTGAATCCACTAAGAACTGATTTCACATATTGCCTCTTTCAACATCTATATTTGTCTAATACGTCAAAGAAATTGATCTTTCCACGATCCATAGCTTCCTGTTATCCAAGCCAATCATTGCGAAGCGCATTGTGGATAGCTTCGTTGTCAGCATTTATTGCTAGTTGTGTAGGTAACGTTGCTGAATGCACTTTGATTATAAACATTTTTATTGTAGTCTAATAAGAAAGTATTCAGGAAAATGAATGTTGTAAACATGTGCTGTACCCTTTCACCGTAAAAGAACTGAATAGCCGGTTTCCAAGGTATACAATCAGGTAAAATCGTATTCGTAGCCCGCGCCCATAATATCCAGTGCATCTTGAATCAAACTTTTTCAATGAAAACTCAACACTTTACGCCAATGAAAAATCCAGTTGTTTAGCTAATAGCACTGTATCTTTCACCATAGTATAGTTTTTTGGCCAATAAGCAATCGTTTTACAGCAGTGGTCAGCGGCCTTTAACACAAGATGGCGCTAATTTTATTCACATTGTGAAAATTTGCATTGCGTGTTTGTCTACAAAAAGTTTATCTGTTTCTCAACAATCTTCCATAGAGAGATAAGAATTTTCAATAATGTGCAAGTTGGTAATATCGAAAAAAAATTTTTTCTTTGCTTGATATTGTTTTCATCATCGATTTGTCTATGTGATCTTGCAATGGAAGTTTAACTGCTATTATTCCAGTTAGGAAAATCAAAGCCTGACTGTTCGTTAGATCAATCAAATGTTTTCCACTTCTGGTGTGAATTTAAGAAAACGACACAACCTTAAACGATGTCGGAGTAATCAAGTCTGTAAAGAATATTATTACTGCAGACGATATGTTGCAATATCTGTTCAAGAATGACTTGCAGGACTACTATGGAAATTTATCCACTGGCTTACGTGTTTTATTAATTTATTAACTGTGCCTGTCACTGTTACAACTTCCGAATGGAGCTTCGTGAAGTTGAAGTTAATCAAAACGTTTTATAGATCAACTATAACTATTAAAAGACTAACAAATCTGGCGCTGGTGACAGGAAGAGTTACAGCTATTAGTAACAACCTGTATAAACAATCAAACGTAGCTTTGTAAGGAGCTATAAATGAAATAAATTGTTCGACCTATGTGGGCAGCTGCGACTCTTTCCGAAACAAATTCTTTGCCGGAAGTATTTCATGGTTTAAATCATTTTCACTAATTCAGTATGCATTTGCGAATTCTTTCAAGTGTTCTTACTTCTGACAGATATGTTTTAACTCCAGGTAATAGAGCTGAAAAACCGGAAAGAATTGCTCCTAAACAGGCCCGTAACTAGCTTGGGACACTAGGAGAGGCAAAGAGATTTCTGAGAGGGGCCAATTTTTTAAATTATGTCCAAGCGTTCTAAACTATGTCCAACACATTTCCAGGGGAGTTAAAAATTTTTTACGGGGCTTCGCCCCTTAGTTCTGGACCTGCTCCTAAACCAGCGTTTCTTAACCTTTTTCTACCTTAGCACCCCTTTTGGTCACGCCAAAGCAGTCCAGCACCCCCTACCATTGTTTAACACCTAGTCACTATAAGGATAAAGTAAGACAAACGTATTCCTTTTACTTTTTACCGCCACATATGTGAACTTCCCCAGCACCCCCTGAAATTGATTTCAGCACCTCCTGGGGGTGCCAGCACCCAGGTTAAGAAACCCTGTCCTAAACCATTACAAAAAGTCATTACAAAGTTTTATGAGGTTGCAGGACATGCTATGAAGTCATATACACAAGGCAGCAGAACACAAGCCTAACGTCAGGATAAATTCGGATAAATTAACTGACCCCAATTCTTAATGTTGTTGCTGTCGCAAACATTTTGCTACTGGGACAAGCAACAATCTGCTGGCAGTAACATAACCCAGTTCTACCTCACACTCAAATGCACTATAGATCAATCTTCTTGTTCCTGCGACTGTTTCTTAGCTTCCAACTGAACCTTTCACCACCACGATCGCGGTCTGACTACATTTCAGCGGGATCCGAGCAATCACTGCCACTGGTATGTGTCGTGTCGTCATCAACATCTCCCATTACCCGGCCGTCAAAACCAACAAATCATCTTATCATGCATTTGGGGAAATGTTGAAAGCAGGCAAGAGGGCTTCTAAATTATTTGCTGTGTGAAAGTTCTCTGCTTTATATGTCAATCAAACGAGCTTGAACATGACATTAAGCTCAAAACTGAAGGGCCAAGCAGGGGGGCAGCCAAAATCTGGGGGGCTATGGCCCACCCATGTTCCCCTTAGAATCTCAACTGGTCATTTGTCAGGCATTCTTGGGTTTTTCTGGCAATAAACTCTTTTGTCTTCGTGACTGAAACGACGGGATTTGGTGGCGATGGGTTTACAAATCTGTGACAAGCCCGGGAAAAGTGATGCATGACCTACGTCAGCGGCGGAAAGTGAGCACGTCACTTCGTCCGTACTGGCAATAACGAGGTCTCCAAATTTGCCTCCGTTCTCTATTATCACCCGCTTGTGCAATTGCTGAAAATCTTGACCCAACAGCAAGTCACAACACAAACCGGGCATTATGCCGAAGGCTACATCTGTGTACATACGTTTACCAATGGTCACGTCGGGCGTACAAGAGCCGGAATTTCTACTTTTATTTCCGTTTGAGCCATTGACACATTGCAGGCACTTCCGCTCACAGAAAGGTCCAACGCCTGAACGGTTCTCTCATTTATGAAACTAGCTTTGCTTCCCGAGTCAAAGCATGTACCTGGTGGTTTCGAACAGTTACTTGCGTGACTGATGCTTCTAAACATTGTGGATATTCAGAACTTATTCCACAAAGTAAAGGCTGAGTTGATTGCGTGCAGGACTTGCCCTTTATGAATCGACACACGGCTTGGAAATGCCTTTTTAAACCACACTTGAGGGAGTGACCATTCCGGGCGGGGCAGACCTTCCTTTTGCGATGCGTGTACCCACAATAGAAGCGCGTTTTGTCAGTTGAGGGCACCGCTGCTAGATTCTCATTGATCGGATCTTGATCTTCCATGACGCGTAATACTGAAGACGAATCACTACTGGCCTCTTGGTCTGAGCTGTGGGCAGTTCCATCTCTGGAAATTAAGACCGAGCGAGCAGCGTTGTAGACGTCGGCATTCTTCTGCGCCTTTTCTAGAGTTGCTGCAAGCGTATAAACGCGTCCTATATTGACAGTTCATCTTTTTCCACGAGTCCCATACAAATAGAGGGAAAACTTAAGTTGTTTGCAAAGGCATCTCAGACGAGTTCCTGGCGGTAATGTTCTTTTGTTACGTCTTGTAGTTGACAGTTTTTGCTCAACCGATGTAAGTTTAACAAAAAGTCCTCCAAACTTTCACCCATTACTGCTTTAGTGGAGTAAGCTGGTACCTTGCAAATATGGTATTTGGCGTTTTGTTAAAGTTTTCTTCAAGGTTTTTCTTTAGCATCATCGTACGATATACAGTCTTTAACAAGTTCGTAAATTTCTGCGAAAACTCAGCTGATTAATATGCGCAGCTTGTTTTGTGGTGATTGCTCAGCGCCATCTGCAGGCATAGGTGGCGGAACTGGGGCCTAGGCCCCCCACTTTTATTTCTGAGGGCCTGGCCCCTCCACTTTTGAATTTCGAATTTTTCCTAAATAAGTTTAAGTAACATAATTAGTATTGGGTCCATTGCTAAAAAAAAAAAAACATGTTGCAGAATTTTGGCAGTAGTTTGTCAATGTTATTTGTAACATATCATCTGTAATTTGGCAGAATTTCGTATTTGTTTGGCAAACGAGACAGCGCATGGTCTGTCATCCTGCTATGGTTTGCTAACCGCATTGGTGTTTTTCAACAGTGTTTCCATATGGTGGAGTACAACACAATTTTTTACAAAAACAGTGCAACTTTACATGTTTGTGTGCATGGGCATCGGAAAGATTTTTTCCATGGGGGAGCACTAGTGTCTTTTTCCATAGGTTTTTCTAGTGTGGGGGGGCCAAAAGTGGTGAAATTTGTTTTTTACCACTCGAAACTAAGAAAACAGCCTTTTTACTGAAATTTTCAAGTTCGTACCCCCCGTCTGACACCCATGCTTATGTGCAGGAAAAAAAGAAAAAGGTCGTGCCACACCATTAAAGCTTGGTGTAATTCAAGCGTTTGACACCATCTAAGTAGTGAAATTTTGCTGAATCTCATACGAAAAATGAAAAATTTGACAGATCACTTTCAATTGTGTTTTTGTTTTTTATTGGCAACACCAAATAGTTATATTTTATTTCTGCATTGGCAACACAATTGGCATCCTTACAGATAACTTGCCAGTTTCTACATATGTTGTCGTGTCTTTGGCACTCCGGTATGTAATGCCTTTCTAGAATGTGTATTCAGTTATGTTACGTCTGTGTTCACGATGTGGAAAAGTGATTTTGAATGTATTTAAGACAACGTATCGATGCTGTGTCATTTTTGCCTCTTTTTGTAAGCTGTGTTCGTGGTGTTTTTAATAGCCCAGTGGCGGCTCCGGCACACGGGCTCCACAGATTCAGCCTCGAGTCTTCGACTACGATTTATATCTGAGAACGCGAGCTTGCTTGTTTTGTATATTTGTGCCAACACCCAAGGGCCGGCCCCACTTCACTGAGTTGTTAACTCGGGCTCTTTTCCTTGTGCCTTGCCACTGTTCCTTAATTTTCGTTTCATTTCCGGCCTTTCACGTTCATGTTACAGGTGACCTGAATGAAACAATATCGTTGGTAGCAGGCGTTCTCTCGACTTCGTTCGCTCGCACTTTGCTCGGGCTCATAGCTGCTGGGCTATGCAATTAAGTATTTTTTAAAACATAATTCATATCGGACTGAATGTTTTTTGAAGCAATGGATTTGTATGGAACATTGGATTTGAAATCCAATCCCAGGGACAGTTCCCATTTTGAGAATAATTTCAAACGAATAAAAATTGTCCAGCAACTCGGGCTAATATGAATGAGCCTAGTACTCAGAGGGCTTAGTGGCGCTATCATTGCTCTGAGGCGTACATTACTCAAAAAAGGAGAAGTTCTAATGAGAACTTCTCATTTAATGTGACGTAACTAACGCCACAGAGCAACGATAATGCCAGCAAGAATGAGAGCAAATGAAAATTTTAGTGACGCAGGCGTCGAACGGTTTTAGTCAGTCAGAATAATGATATGATGAGCCCGAGTGACGCAGTTAACCTGGGCCGCCCCTGAAACAGACTATTTGAATTTCAGGTGGTTAACCGATACGTTTTCATGGTGGTGAAATTTTGTCTAAAATAGTGTAATTTATACAGTTTTTTGACGTGCACTTGTGTACTTGTGCCCCCCCCCACTTTGAAAAAGGTTCCGCCACGCATGTTTGCAGGCCTTGACATGCGTTCTCTGACATCTTCCAAGTAATTTTCAAAAATCTTGAGCTAGTATTTCCAGCGTTTAGCGGCAGAAGGTGAATGGCGATCTAAGTCCAATTCAGATGGTTTTCTCGACGCAGATATATACATTTTCACTCAGATATGAAGAACAGCTCAGAGCAGCGATAGTTTCGTAAATTGTTATGACAGTTGAGCCCTTTATTGGCTATTACTTAAATGCTGATACATCTGCACAAAAAGAACAACGGCATAGTCAACGGAACCCCTACCACTACATCGACGCTATCACATCATAGTAGTCAAGACGCTCGTGAGTAGAGAACCAAGCACCGCGAACAAAGACTACCAGCGGTAATCAGCATGAATGCTTCTAGCGTTACGAGTAATCACAGTCAGGTCGAAACGGTTCAGAAACACTTAACAGTAACTGCTTCACATTGAAAATACAGAATTTTTGAATTGTGTTTTCGATAAAGTTGACGCTGTAGGTTGAAGAACTTGGCATCAGGAAAACAGGGTTATTGCTATCCGGACAACTGCCACCTGAGGACATATGCCGAAGAACAGCAATGGTGGTCAGATTAGTGGTTCTCAAACTTCCATGAGCCGTGGCCCCCTTCTAACTTTAATTGGCGAATACTTAATATATCGTGACACTTGGGTTATGCAATATCACGGCGAAGCTACCTAGTTAAGGCCTCTGCTTGTGGCCCCCAGAGAACCGCTCCGACGCTCCCGATTGAGAAACCCTGGGTCAAATTATTATCGAATCAGAAAAAAACGACGGGTAAAATTATGCTCCTGATTAGGTGTACGCTTATGCCAGTGGCGTACGCAGAAAATTTCATGGGGGAGGTTTGGTTCAAGGTCATATGGTGGTTATTTGTATTTGGTGTGCACTGTTTGTGACGTCACAATTTGACGTCATGTCCATGTTTCCAAACCAACGTTTTGGCGAAGTTTGTTGACATAGTATGCATATTTTTCTACATCCACTCTCATTATATATGTCGTTGCACTGAATATGAACTATCAGCGCTCCAAGTTAGGCTATCAGGGAAAAACAAACTCAACGCTACGACACAGCAGTTCATATCTGCAAAAATAACAGGCTGCGCGTTAAAACAGGGGAATGAAACACACTCATCACTACGTCAGAGAAATTTACAACTACAAAATCAGGCTGCACTAAGGTCTCTTTAAATACGGGCAGTTGAGCATCGAAGGTATGCAGCTGGACTGGCTGGCGCACAACCTGGTTTGCAAGATCGAATTTTGCTAAAGCGGATAAAGTACGCAAGAAAATGTTTGCTTTTTGTGATGTTTGGAAGTCCACAGGCCCGTAACCAGGG
>Ga0210059_1004601_pt1 | contig 22293 bp, 17 predicted proteins | sample Ectturendosymbi2_FD_188042 | JGI IMG/M metagenome (GOLD analysis project Ga0210059, IMG submission 188042) | Ecteinascidia turbinata endosymbiont from Florida, USA - Sample 2 (SPAdes) (version 2) | ecosystem: Host-associated > Tunicates > Ascidians > Unclassified | place: Key West, Florida...
GGCTGGGTGGGCCATGGCTACCCCAGAATTTTGCTTGGCCCCCCTTGTTTTTTCTTAATTTTCCGTCCAAGTTTGTTTGGTTGACATATACAGTAGATAACTTCCGGCCAGCAATATTTCAAACGATAATTTAGTAACCCTCTAGCATGCGTTAAATATTTTCGAAATACATAATAAGCTGTGTTGTTTTTGACGATCGGGAAACTAGAGTTGTTTATGACGATACTTACCAGTGGTTCCTCAGATCCTGCTTTAAATTTAGTCAGACCGCGGTCGTGGTGTTGAAAAATTCATTTCGAAACTAAGACAGTCGCTGAAATGTGAAGATTATTCATTTGGCAAATAAATACAAAAAAGTCCTGCTATCTTGCCAGACTTCCTTTTGATCTTCGTTTTATATTCTTTTCACATTCTGTAATATTGCGCTGATGCCACTAATTTCCCTCTATCTATCTCTATAGTTGCTCACCCCACCCCTGTACATAGGCATGCTTTTTCCCAGTTTTTTGTTGTTTTTATGCTTATTTCACCTGACGTTGATTTCACGCTTTTTATTGCTTCTATTACTACTTGTAAAACGTCAATTAAAATTTGGTTTGTGTTAGCAGTAGGGCTGGCTGAGAAGTTGACCCAGGTGGTCTTTCGCCAACCCTTAGTGATTCAACATGTTAGAACACGATTACTAAGCTGCGAAACGTGAAATTTCTTATTTTTTCATCACTATATAATCAACTAGTGATCTTTGAATGTTATGGTATTTCCTCTTGCTGCTTCATGTTACTTCGTGATTTGAGTCACAAAAATGCATGAGTAAACCATACTACACCATCATAGATCTCACTAGCTGAGATTTAAGTTAGTGAAACAAGCAAATCCCGCTTTGGTCCAAAAAATGAAAAAAGGCAAGTTGTGCCTTTGTTGTTTGGACGCAAGGTTGAACCAAAACACTGGGCTTGTACGTCACTGCTTGCAGAAAACTGTTGGCTCTGGCTAAATTACAGCAAGGGTTTGCTTTCTGCCTTTTCCGCTTTCGCCGAGGCTTACGTACTGCCTTGGTCTTCGAACACTTCAGTTGTCAGCGATACTCCGTCCTACACTACACTTCTTATCGAACATAAAACAGCAGGGAAAAAACACAACACCAGAACGATGTGCTCTTTTTATCACACCCACTCGAAACTTTTATATGAAAGTTCCAATGAACTGCATTGCGGACAGTGATTGCGTACTATGGCACGAATGCGTCATCACACACCAACACGCAACCGCACGACCAGACGGCAACCCACACTTAATTGTCAATAGAAAAAACAGCACGGCACAGGCAAATTTGATTGCTTCATTTAGAACAAGCTGAGACGCGATAAAATACACTGGTAATTTAAGAAACGAAGCAGCAGGGCTGATGTTGATTGCTACTGTTGAGGCCACCTTTGCTCAAGTGTGTATGCTGCATTTGTGCTGAATGCACAACACCCCACGAGATAAACGAACACATTGTGTGCACAGTAGACACACTGGAACGTGTTGTTTTACAATTCATCCTTGCCCGTAGTTTCAGCGTCCACCTCGTCTTGCGATGCGTCATCCAATTCTTCTTCCAATTCATCCTGGGGTAAAAAATCGGTTGAGATTGTTAGAAAATCTGTATAGAATTGAGAGATGCAACTAAATTCCCACTAATTTTAAATTAGTCGAAGTGTTCGATTAATCTGTAGTCGCTACAACTGTTTTAATCTTGCGAGACCTTCGCTGTAGGTTGCTACGAGCAAACTGGATGTGCATTTTTGAAAGCGAAATGAAGGGCCGCTAATAAGATTTGTAAGTGACAGATTGGTCTTTTTGCAATAAATTTTAAGTAAACTTTTCAGACCGTGTTGCAAACACCAACAAAGGGATAAAAGTGTGTGAAGGTTTAGTCTGTGTGTGGCTTTGATACGTTTCTGGCAATTATTGCTGAATTTCAAACAATGCTTTTAACCACTGCCTTGTACTTCAGTCAACAAATTACGAGACACCTGATGGAGAATTCAGTGGCGGCTCGTGTGTATGCACTGCGGAACTGCAGCACCCCCTATCTCCACGATAAATTGTTGTGAGGTCAGCTTATTGTTTCTTCGATATTTAAACCAGCATTAACAAGAAGAGTTGACCATATGCCCTCCCTGCCCAAAATTTTATGCACAAAGCTAAATATTATACACTTGTTTAATTTTGTAAAGGAAGCACAAAATGACGAAAGCCTGGAGCTGTGACTGCTTGCAGCGTAGGTGTCGCCATAGCAAAGTTTGGGATGGGAAGGGTTGTGACCTGTCAATCAAGCACAGCCAACCTGAGAACTGGTGATCCTGGAGCTGTGGCTTCCGCAGCGCCGGGCTAGCAAGTGCAATGGCCTGTGACAAGTAGCAGTATCAGCTTGCTCTTTCCAGTGCTGGTGTGAGGCAGCGTGTTTAAATTGTAGGATCTGAAGCTTTTGATATGACACTGAACTAAACTGGTAGTGAGTCTTACTTGTGACCACATTTGATATGCATTTTTATTCTATACAGCTCAAAGTTCAAGTGAAAAATAATGGAATAGACATGGGTTTCTCCCTGTTTGCGCATGACGTTTTCTGTTGCCAGTAGGCTATAGTCCAAAGGTTCGCAACCTGGGGTACATGTACCCATAAGGGTACATTTAAGGTTATCAAAAGGAAAAACTAAATTATCATATTATTTGCTTCCAAATATTTATACATACACCAATGAATGTTATTTTAAAAAATCATTGCCTGTTTGTTGTTAAATATGTCTATGATTAGTAATGCTTTAATATTTTTGTCGTGAGAAACTTAGGGTACATGCTTGTCTATCGAAATGCTGAAGGGGTACACGGTCAAACAAAGGTTGGGAACCCCTGCTATAGTCCCTTTGTACGTCATTAGTGGGTGGTGATGCTTAACTTGATGTTTCCTCAGCTTCAAATCAGGTACACCTTAGAATATAATGAGTAGGCCTACAGATTTTTAATTGCGTCAGAATTGAAACCAGTTTTAAAAGTCAAGATTAAAATGTCAAGTAGGCTTCTGAGAAATACCCTTAACATCAAAAAAGCCTGACGTCAATTCTGTCCTACGATGTAATTGTAAAACATGTGGTAACACCGAATGTTTCAGCAAATCCTAAACCATGACAACTTGCACTTAATCTTTGAAAATTATTTCATGAAATGGAACCGATGTCGTTCAGCATCGTTCTACCACTGAATGTCAAATCACTGTGTTAAGTTTTTCCAGGAATAACAATTGCCTGCCCTAACTGATCAGGCACTCCTTTCCCTAGTACGGATGTGTGATATGGTCACTGATAGTTGTTTCTGTTCTCGATATATTGAGTCAATGCGACTGCGACAACTGCAGTTGGTAAATTGTGACGGTATTTTAAGACAACCGGCGTGATGCGAAACAAACTTGTCTATGTGCGTGAGATAAAGGCAGATTGCGGTGGATGAGCAAACAACGAGCTGGATGTTGTTACTTGCGTCGGTCAGTAGGTGCTTAAAACGTTGAAGACACCAGTGCCTCGCCAGTCATTTTATCCCATAGCAGGTCACTGCTGCAGAGCAATACAGGGAAGCCTCACAATTGGATCGTGTAAAGAGAAATGTCACACGTCACAACAGTCCGCGCCGCCGTGGAAAACGTCATGCTCTTTAGTCTTTACAATATCTTTATTGGCAGGAGTTGCAGCACCCCCACGAATCACAGTCACACGAGCCGCCTGTGGAATTTGCCGATTAAATCCCGTCGTTACAAAACTATTCCTGGTGTATAGAGTAGACGAGACAAATGTTTGGCCAAAATTCCGATACGCAGTTGAAGGACAACCTCGCGAGCATACTCTACTCCAAACTTTTGAATTTAGGGCCAAAACAGCCGCGTTGAAAAACAGAGCTTTGACGATATCGCCAGGGAAACCCCTTTTTGGCCATCAATACTTTTTACAACAGGTCACCAAATGGTTTTCTGCTTTCAGTTCATGACCAGCTCTAAAGTGCATTTTACAAACCAGTTGTCAGTACCTTGTGGACACAGTCAAAACAATGGAACACAATCATGTGGCTTTTACCAAATGTGATTGTTGCAGTAGCAGTTAACTTTGCTTAATGATATTTCGCAACCGAATCGATTCGTAGTGTTAACAGTGCGCCTTTGTGCATGATCCTTGATATAGCGCTTTCACATCCACGATAGGATATGATGACGAAGCCACTAACACATTGATTCTGTGGCCAAATTTTTATCGAATCTGTCCGCTGTTGGCCTGCGTCGTCAACCGGATTGGTCACGCGAGTTGCTGCGAAATGTTTATCGCCAATGTTTTCCCGAACTTGCCCGAGAACTGATGAAAGCGATAGACCGCTAAGAACAATGTGAATCTCGGAGTCTTACCATTTCGTAGATCTGTGCTAATACTAGTCAGCAATCCGGAACTAAGATTGTTTGCCTAAGAAAGTGTGGTAGAAAACCTTTCATATGTATTTTCACGTTTAAGCGGAGCCTGACGAAATCGACTATACCGTTACCGGTTCATCTCGTCTCAATGCACCTACACTTAATACATAGCATTGCGAAGAACACTAACCTTATGCGCAAACTGACAACGTCGTACTTTTGAACTTGTACCGTTCGAAGACCAACCCAGTCATTACATATGATGTCCACAACTTCGAATACAGCATGCACTACGCAACTTTAGGCAACGTTTTGCATCGCTAGCATGCATGAACAAAAAAATAAAACGAACCATTATAACCGAAGGTGCATGCCAATCAGCAAGGTGCGTGATTCGAATAAAAGCAAGAAGCAGCATAACAGCAGAGCATCGCAGGAACAGAAACCGTAGGAACAGAAATCGCAGGGATGTATCGGTTCGGCCCGATTAGCATCAAAACTACATGACTACAGATGACAAAAAAGTAAATTAAATGCCGGTTTTGAGATCATTTTTTCAGAAAAATAGATCTCACTTTAATAAACCTTAGACATCCAATCAAGAATGTATTTCTCAAATCCGAAAATACACTCAAAAAACAATTGGTGCAGTGGCAAAAACCGTGAACTTTATTAGTATTATTGCAAAACACATTTAAGAAACATGTAAACTATTCCCACAGGTCTTGCACAATGCGTGCAAACCTTGACTTGATCTGAATTAACTTTCAAATCAAACCCTACATGGCTGAATAGAAATACAACTGGACAATGCTTTTCTGTAAAAGAGAACGACTTTATGCTCTGCGTTGTAAAAGATGGATATTTTAGACTGATCGGAGAATTTTGAATTAGAAAATACCTCTTTAACCAAGTATGCAAACCACCCTGTATCATGCTCCGAACATATTTGGTTTGCCGTGACTTAGCAACTAGACGTAAATGCAATGATATACAATCACTAGCGTTTTAGTGGCAGGAGTTATTACGTAACCTAATCCTCTATCGCAGATCTTTATATTTAAGTAGGAGTGACGAAGGAAAAAAGTAAACCGTCACTGGTCAAAAATTTCGGGAGATTGCGAACATTCCCGTTGAGCGAAAACGCATGTTTAACGAAGTGGCAACAATGCCCAGGTTTACAACTGCCAGTGATAAAAATTCTTTAAATCGTTACTCCAAAAATCTACGCAGTAGTAGGGTCGCTTTGGGAGTAAACACTTCCGCATCTCGTGCACCAGGTCAATATTGCCCATTTTCTTTACTTTGTTAATTTGAGGATGGCCGCGGAACCGACTGAAACAATGGACGGAAAAAGTGAAAATAACTCTCTGTTCGAAACGCGAATGCAATAGGTCCGTCGCTTGACTCGCACTTCACAGGATAGTGAGCAATGGCCGGATAAAAAGTAAAAATATTCCAGATAGCCATTGATTCCCAATTTTTTTGGCCGCGACACACTCTGTAACACTCACGTGTTTTCTCACGCTGCACACCAAAGCTGATGACCGATTAACAGAAACACCCTCTTTAGAAGAGTCGTATTCAACAGATTCAGCAATTTAGTGACACACCTGGGAGTGTATTGCGGCACACCAGTTGGGGAGTACTGACGTCATCAGACTTCAGGAATTAACAACAGCTTTCAACTTTGTGTTAACCGATTTTTGTGACCACTCTCATTTACCTGTAATTCGCCACCTAGGCGCAATACTAGTAGTCCAGTGTAAGGTTTTTTGGGGGACTAATACATCTTGGGGTCTATATTTTTGTTTGTATGATACGTTTAAAACAAATTTTTCTGGGCACAACAAAATTTGGGGTACACTGCCCTCGAATGCCCCCGTGGCCAGGGCCTGAATACCACATTTGTTTCACACACTTGCCACCGCGTTTCCTGACCCTAAGGTCGACCGCTTGCTTTATGCCCGGAGTCGACCCAAGGCCTGGCGACATGTTCGAAAGTAAACACTGTCACCTGGTACTTCGACTGAGGGCAAACCCATTTGAAGAAAAAAACAACCTGTTTGGAAAACTTTAAAGGCCAAGGAAGTTCCAAACAGGACAATGGAAAAAATGGGCATGTGCTTTATCAGGAGAAACAAAATTCAACACCCCAACTCACCCAAACACGCTCACCTTTGTCAAATTTTTGTTTCTGTGCGCATGACACAGGAAAGCTTAATCACGAGTTATTTCCCACTAGTTGCTTTCAAAGTTTCCAAACGTCTTCACAAATTCGGTGACTTAGTAGATGATGAAAGCGCGAAGTATTTATTGGTCATTAACGGACAATCAACAAACACTATTTCTCTTGAACGAACAACACGACACCATCAAAATCTCTTCACTTCTTCATTTGTCAGCGAAGTTCAAATAGCGAGGAGATACCAAAGCAATCAGTACCACTTAGCAAGTTCACATATGCACGCATTAAATGCATTCTGCTCTCTACAGCTCTTCGTGTTCCTTTTCCTTCTTCTCAGGCTCGGAAGGGGGATGAGCTTGAGGTCCACGGAGAACTTCTCGGTGCAATTTTGCAGCGAGATCCTTGGGATCTTCCTTGGGCATGACGTTGTTCAGTTCTTTCATCATCTTTTCCTGACGTTTGTCAACCACATAGTTTTAGAACAAAGCGAACCACCGCCGCAGTGCTACGCCTGAACAAACCACCCCTGCAGGTTGTCGACCTTACTGCAAGCAACGCTTCAAACCCAATCGAAACACGCCAAGTAATAAACCACCAACTCCAACCACAGCTGCAGGCAAGTAACTCTCAGCTCGGACCGAAACGCTACGCCGGTACTACTCTTCCGTTTGACCGAAAGCAGAAAACTTTCCATGCAACAAACTACCCTGATGCGCCTCAGCAACCTTGTCTGAATTTCCAACATGCAATAGTAAAACCTTACTTGGATTTCCTTAATATCAGGATGTTTGTAAGCGTCTGGTGGCATCGTAGGATGTACGGAGTACTGTTTTAACACACCAAAAGATCCTTGATTCACATGAAAATCAGCTTGGACAAAAATACCGTCGCCACGAAACTCAGCAGCACGCACATGCCAACGTCCAACTTATCGACTTTGCTACCACCACCCCTATTTCCTTACAAGTGGAAAACCTGTCAAATAACTTACATCTATTTTTTCTTCCGCCTTCTTCGCTTCTGTTTCAACCTAGGTAAAGACAATCGGCACTTGATAAACACCCACTGCGTCACAGACAACTGACCGGCAACGCGAGAAGGTGGTAATACAGAAACTCACTGTGATAGTTTCCGCTTTTTCTTCTTTCTTGGTTTCAGCAGCTTTTGGTTCTTCCTACACGCGCCAAACAACATTTTGACACAAAACTCGGCGCCGAATGACGGCAAACAAGACAACCCCTTCCAACACCAAGCTACTTACTTTTTTTCCTGGCTCTGCCAAAGGTTCCGAGACATGTCCTGGGGGTGGAGCGTACTGAAACATTGGCAGCAGTGTCAAACTACCACTTCGTTAACGACCACTAACGTTTAACAAACGAATACAAACAGCTGCGATTACCTCTTTGGGGGGAATTCTTCCCGTAGGAATTCCTCCCTACAAACAAACAAACAAACAACTTGTACGCTTTGAAGTGACTACCCTCTCTACTCTTTCTGTCATGCATCCAAGATGTAAACCTTCACCAAAAAACGAAAGATTCTACCCTACTACTACATTGCACAAAACATGCATATACCCAGCTCAACTTCATCTGTCTGAAACCTACAACAAGCCATCACCGATGGTAACGACTGCCTATAGCAAATATACGCCCAGTCGGTATTGCAGACGATAGTGATTTCCTGATAACTTGACATCTTACTATTCCAAGCCTCTCCAAAAACCGTGCATATTTCTGCCACTTTCATAAATCCTCTTCGTAGCATTAAACAGACAATCACTCTAGCATGCTCCCTCCACCTGTGAAGCTTGCATAGTATTACAACACACCATCCCTAGTATCTTTTACATCAGGAGACAGCACCAACTGCACAACCAACTTGAGGTGAATGCATGCGATGCTTGCGAATATGGTGCATCAGCGTTTTGCCCGTGCTTTTTTTACTCTACAGACAGATACCATTGTCACGCGAATGCCTCATTGTCTTCTCAGAGAAGGTGATCACTCAAAATCAAGCACAGCGTGTATTCACGTGCTCAGCTTCGACCACGGATGATCTTCAGTTAGGTAGGTGTCTATTTGCCATATTTACGGTAACTGGATATGTTCTGAGTTCCCCATAATAAATTATTTTCTCTCATAGCAGAAGACCGACATTCACCCACGCAAGGAGACCTACGACCGACAATTGGCAGCGTGCAGTCTACAGTATTCTCACTTGACAGCTTTTGGTTAGTAGAAGGGAAAGCTGACAGCATGCTGCGCAAAGAGGCAGTTGCAAGGAATGAAACAAAGTCTGGATATGACACAAAAGGCGGTCGATCTGCAAAAGCTCTCCTGAGCCAGCAATACATGACCCACGACGCGGTGAAAGCGTCATATGAATACAAAAATCACCCACGTCTTCTTAAGGAATTTCACGAACATCTAAGCGACACTAGCTCTGCCACAAGCTAGGTCTCGCGCGTGGTTGTTCAAGTGAAAAGCACGTTAGTGGAAAGCACGTGCATAAGCACAGCGGTTAGATTCGTCTACGCTAGCGCGTGCAAATTAACCGGTGTTTGCGGTTGGGCGTGGGTGTTTTGCCACAAGATAACTGAAAGCTTCGCTGCATGCTGCGGACCCACCACCGCTATCTACACACCTCGTCCATTTCCTCCTCCTCATCGTCACCCCCACCACCACTCACTTCTTTGCCGTTCGAATCCACGAACTTGGTCATCGCCTCCAAAGTTCGGTCGCCGTCGTAATCGATCACCTGCGAGTAATGACAATTAACCTGCATATTACGACCAAGTTCATCCACTGCAGAAGGAAATTGGTTAAAACGCAACTTTTAAGGATTTCAGGTGACTTTTTGCGAATCAAAACAAATACCACCATCACTTCGTTTTCAAACTTTGATGACGTAAGCAGGACGTTGCATGCCACGGTTGATGGGAGGACTAATCTGACCAACCAGACAATATGCCGCCCTGCTAAAGGCTAACGCGGGGTTACTACTACCACCAGCTCTACAAGTGCATTAAATATTTTAACAAACGTCTTACGTCTCTACTTCCGGAAGGGAAATATTTCAAGGTCGGGAAGCCGCTGACTTCGAAGTCTTCAACTTCGTTCGCAGTGGCGTCCATCTTGGCAATAACTACGTCATCTTTGTCCTTGAAATGCTCTCCCAGCTTTTCCCAGATAGGGGCCAGGGACTTGCAGTGACCACACCAAGGGGCATCTATTACGAATGATCGAGCGGTTAATTTAATGCAAGCTACCGCAGTTCAAGCCGCTACTTTTGCACCTCAACCACTGAACTGGAAGCAACAGCAAGTGACCTTCCAGAGAGACAGAAAATTCATAAGAATTTTCTTCGTAATGACCATCCACTAATACCAGTGCAACTGCATTCAACTCCAAATTTAAGTTTGTTTTTCAGCAAACAATCGCACGCAACAAGTTGAACTTAAGCCGTAACGTAAATTTCATTTTCAGAAACAGGCGAGCTGCATTGTCCGCAATTGGAAAACTTTGGCGCCAGACCACTTCTGATGAAGTGCACAAGCAAGACAGCAATTTGCTTAGATGCCATTCACTCCAGGTGAGAATTTGAGTTGGAGGGATTCGTAGTGGGCTTGCAGTATAACAATACTACAAGCGCGTTGCACGGGTATGAGCTGTTCTTTTACCGCCAATGTTCTAAACGATCTCCAAACTGCCGCTAAATCCTGAACTTTCTCAACACTTATGCAATCGAAGCATAAATGGCAAGTATCACTCTACCTTGCTACTCTAGCAGATTGACACGTACTCGTCTATTACTGCCTTGAGGGAAGAGCAGGAGGGTCGGATACGCCAATGGCGTCACGCCCGGTATATCGTTTTTAGTGCCGTCTATTCTGGCTATGATAACGCCTGGGTTGGCGACGTACCTCCGGGCAAGCCTCTCCCAAACCGGGACGAGGCTTGTACTGTGCTTACACCATGGCGCATCTATAAAAAAAACAAAACATCAAAAACAGCGGTTACCAACTGAACCTGAGACTCGAACACACGACTATCAACTCGTAACAGCTTCGCAGAACAAGTGCCGCGAACTTACAGAACTCGACGAAGACTTTCTTGGACTGGTCGTAAGCGACCTCCTTGAAGTTCTTTCCCACCAGAACATAGACAGGGTTTTTGTTCCAGTCCTCCGGAATCTCGGCGCTCATCAAGTGTCGCTGCGCAACGAAACAAGACGCGCGGCGTCAAATAAAATCGCAGCAACGCCGCGAGTGATAATGCGCGCGGCGCGTAACGGTTCGCATGCGATGAAAACGTGTTACGTGGCACGTACGCTCATTAACCACCAAAAGAGCAATCACGCGTTCTGACCGAACCGGAAATCATTAAAGAATTCTACTAAGTCCCTTTGCATCATTACCATTATTGCTAATTCTTCGACTAATCTCAAGCATCAAACACGGCAGCTGCTAACAAGACACGCACTTTCAGTTCTCCGCCAAGAACTTTTTCGGTGAACGAAGTAATGGCCTCAGCGCTCAGGTCTTTCGTTTCCGGCTTAAACTTGGCCATGTTTTCAGACATTTTGATGATTCTGTAGTCGGGAATGTCGTCCTTGGTCAAACCGAAGAACTCCATGACCCTTTCGTTGTCTGGCAGGTCGGTGTCGATGTAGATGAAAAGCACCTGCGAAAGAATTGAACATCGAAGAAAGAACTTCTATTTTCAGTAGTTCATACTTGATACGCATTTATACTGCGGTAACAGTTACAATTGGCCGTTTTCAGAGCAACCTCAGTGCTGATGTGGCGCTTCAAAAGATCCGCACCTCGAATACAGTTTGACATTACTGTTCAAGCGGCACTGAAATAAGCCGAATGAAGATTCGTACTTGCGTTTGAAGAAAAAGTTCATTTTTTCCACAAACAAGCTCACGTCTTAGACGGACTTCATTAGTTTTAAAATTGAACGGCATGATGAATTGACTGTCGGGATGTTCGAGAATGCGGACAATTTAATTCGAGAAAGGGGAAACGAAGATTGCTTGGTGGAATGATAAAAGCAGATTGCGTACATTTCACTCGTGCACGCTGAGCAGCTGCCGAACGCACGTCACAATCCAGCAATACTTGATTCTTAGCAAATGTCTTCTCACCTTTCCTTTGAACTTTTCGGCTGCTTGTTTTAAGTTGGCAATCGTTTCTTCAAACTTGGCGCTTGCTTTCGAGATGAACAGCAAGTTGTGGACTTGGATTTCGCCGCCGAATATCTTCGGAGCAGACTGAAGAAACAGAGAAATGTGTTTTAATCAAGAACGAAATTTCTAATGCAGTTTCTTAGTCTAACATCCAGTTCTGAGACTGTTGCTGGGAGTATAAGTTTATCGTAAAACCTGTTCACGACTAGACAGTGTGAGACAAACAACTATCAAAGCGAATGCAATGAGGAAACGGTGTACGTATGGTTCTACTCAAGTTTCTGTCACAAAAGTTAAGGTTTAAAATGCCACGATACATTCAAAGCTACTGGTTAATTTTATGATACTAAGACAGCAGAGATTATTGTTGGCGAAATACATTTTATGCCAAGCTACACAGTCAAAATGTTACGCCACAGTTTATTTGCAATATTAAATTTTACCGAACTGGAGTGAAGCCGGAGCAGCTCCTGACAAACATACACAGTACGTCATACAACAAACCAACAGCTAGCTATCACCAATCTAACAACAGCAACCGATCGAAAACATGCCAGCATTTAAAACAAGTATCAGTTCCTCATCAAAAATTCCTTTTCTTTTACTGTTGTGAGCACTTAGGTACACGGAAGCATTTACCTCTGGAGTAAATTCTGTTACCAGACGAAGTTGATTTTCTTTAACAAATTTGCTAAGAGCCTCATCTTCCGACAGGTCACCAGAAAAATCCATCCGTCCTTCATCGAACTACCACCGAAAAATAAACGTTCAGCTAAAAACTAAGCTAGGTTTGCAAACCACACCACCTCAAAACGCACACGTAGAAAAACTATGCCCCGCCCAGTGACTACGTCACACGTCATGCTCAGTGCTCTTTAGCACGGATACCTCTTCGTTCATCTCCTGCACTAACGGAGCAATTGAGCGAAAAACCCACGGAACAAGTTTTTCTCCATGTATTGTGGTTTGAGTGGACTTTTCTATTTTCCCGTCGCCCATCTTGACAATTCAAAGGCAAATTCAATTGGAAAGTCGAAGCGATTCTTAAACAAGATTGAAACTAAACAGAGTCTTGAAAACAGCGACTTGAAGCACCTGTTTGAAAACTGCGATTTCGCCGACAGCGAGAGTGGACTTGGCAGCAACACCAGCATCATAGATTACGCCGAACGGTACATCATCAATGGTATCTGCGACTTCAATGTATTTCTTAGCATCTGCGTTTTCACCATCCTGAAATAAGACATAGGAATAAACTAACAACACTATAAAAAACACTGAGTGTCATGCATATACCTGGAAATTAATCGCCAAACGAAGTTTTTATTGAAAAGCAGTGGTTTCTGAATAAACACGTTAAACAAAATACAGCAACTTACAGGAATGAACTCGAACTATAAAATTCAGTCCAAGTTAAACGAGGCAATCAGCTAGATGCAACGCTGTTAAATTTAAATACAAACAACTTACCGAAAAATGTCCAATTACAACAACTTCGTTGTCGGTCTTAAACTTCTGAACCTCTTCATCAGACTTAAGTTCTGTTGCAGGTGGACCGGTCTTCTTTTTGAGCCAGTTTACAATATCCTCAGATTGCCTTCCTCCTGTTAATTTAAATGAAAAAAAACATCACCATCAAATAGTGCAGTTGGCCACTATCTGCCTCCACCGCTGAAACTACTTTGAACACACACGCAAACGCTCGCAACAATAAACAATATTTTCCAAATACCGCAACCCAACGCTAGATGCTCCAAAGAGCAAACCCCGACTATTGCTAAGTTCATGCAAGGCACTCAAATCTTGCCCTTATATTGCACTGTTCTGTTTCCAAAGTTCTTTGAAAATATGATGCCAGGATAGCCAGTGATTTGCATTCGCTCTGTCAAAGCTGACTCGGTAGAACCATCTATTTTTGCCAACTTTATTTCAGGCCTCTGCGTCTTTAGTACATTCGCTGCTTTTATCCACTCCTTTTCAAGATCAATACAGTGTACGCACCAAGGTGCATCTGCATATTAGAAAAAAATAATGTAAAACTAATGCAGAGACCCATTACCTCCATATTCTGATGCTTTTCCGTTTTTCATAAATTTCAGAGTAGGGTAACCGCGCACTTCATATTTGCTACCCAACTCAGTGTGAACGGTTGCATCCACCTTGGCAAGCTTAACTTCAGAACCTTCTTCTTTCAGTTTGGTAGCAGCTTTAGCATATTCAGGCGCAAGAGCTTTGCAATGACCACACCACGGTGCATCTTTTAAGAAACAGAAAACAAAAATTTGGCCAAATGCAGATGAGGAAGTTCTTCAGGCAAGAAAATGTTTTTGAAGCTACACATCGGTACTGGGCAGTTCGCCCGAGAAAAGCACTGGGCCGTTTCGCGGTTTTACCGTAGTTCGCCCGTTGCCTAAAACACTTTGAAATTGAAGCGGAAACAAGGGCTACCGCTTCCACCACATAATCTACTTTATTTATTATCTACTTTATTTATTCATTTTGTAACTAGTGAAGTAACCTGAGGTTTGAGTCAGGTGGGAAACATATATGAAAGGGGCCCACTCTGAAAAAAAATTGAGAAGTGATGGTGAATCCAGATGTGAATGGTTTTATATTGAAACTCAAAATCCCCGAAAAATGCATCTACTAAAACCAAAAGAATACTTAAACTGAAATATAAGTAGGGGCCAAGTTTTTCCATTTAGCTTGCCAGGGGAGGGCAATTCATCCCTCTGTCTCCGTCAATTGCGCCACTGCACGTAACTCGGTACCAAGTATTACCTATCTAGTGGTAAAGCTAAAGAAAGTTGCTCTACATATTATGTAGTCTCATGTAACTAGAAGGAACACTAAAACACAGAAAATGAGCATTTCGGATGAACTTCAACATTCACTGTGCCAACATAGCATTGCATGACTTCACTGCTTGTTGATTCTGCACCGCAGTTAGATAGCGACATGTGATCCTTGAAAAAGACTGCATAGCAACATTTGTTTGTGGCATCACAATAACACAAATATTTGCACTTCACATCAATGAGTTGAACTTCCTGGCATTCATGAAGAAATTTATCAAGATAAATAATGAAATTCACAGCGACAGAACATCACAGAACACATGATTGTATATTTATATTTTTCAATATTGTGTTGGTCAACTAGCAAAGCTATGGTTACATATCAGCTTAAACTTGCATTGGGTATTATGGATGTTGCCTACAAACAAGTTTAATCTATTCGTGCAAATATTAAACAGCTTTATACAAGTGCAAAATAACATATGCGCAAGTACAGGGCATAATGAGGGGGGAAAGGGGGGGCACAGTTCCCTAGGTGTCGAATCACTATGGGGGGTGCTGAATGACTACGGGTGGCACCGAAAAGTCCCAACAACGTCACAAGCAGTTTCTGCAATACAGCACATTTGCTTCCGAAAGACTTCAGGTTCAAATATTGGGGCCACACACTTGCTTCTTACCCCAGGCACTATCTAACCTTGTTACGTCCCAAGTGTACCAACACTATATCTCATTTTAGTACATGGTGATGAGAGACAACACCAAACACCACGACATCGTGAGTGTTCTGTTTTCGTATCCAGATTTATTTTCTCAATCCATCAGAAAGCTGTGAACAATTTACTTTTTACTAATAACGAATCGTTAATTTTCATGCACCCTTCATAGAATTTCTTTGTTTAATGTTGTTAATTTTGATACAAAACCATAAACTGCATAAAACTACCTTGTCCAACTATGTTGGCCTTGATGCCTCTTACTGGTCAATACAAAAATATCACCATTGTCATGCCCTCTTTCTATGGGTCCTCTTGTCCCCTGTAGCCTCTACGGGTATTGGGTCACCATCCACACTGTTCACCATTGCTTTTACCATATGTCTCTTGCTTCCTTTGCTGCCCACAACCTTTGTACTATCATGGCTGCTGCACAGCTTGCTTTGTCTTAACTCTCAATCTCCATTGCAAGTCACTTATCTCACCCATGTGCTTACCTCATTACAATACTTCATGCATCGACTGCTTTATTTGCATTAATATACTGCTAAATTGTAATGGTTGATTTGGTCATGTTGCTTCTGTTATGATTGTGCTTAATGAATTTTTAACTAAACCCTGTGTACTGCTGCAATGTCATGAATATTTTTAATTTGTTATAAATGGTCAAGGTGCCAGAATACCAAAAACACAATACAGTACAACTCAACCTATACTGTATTTGCTTCATGTACTGTACATTGACAATTTTCCTATTTTAGCATAATTTTTCAGTCCCGGCGGAAATACTATGTTTTATGTATATTTTTGTTTGTCTCCATTGGTTTCACCTACATCAGTACCACTTTTTATCCTACCAAAGTAGTTTCTTCATTCATAATGGCAATTGTGGCTAAAAACAGCAAGCATACTTACATACTTCAATATAATCTAGGCTGGAATTTTAATTTACTGTGACCTAACTATCTCAGCTGTGAAACACATTACCTCAACAAGCAAATACTTTTACCACAATTTTTGCTTGCATTTTTTATTTATTTGATGGTGCTTGATATCAGGTGGTAAAAAAGTTTATATAATGCACCTCAACAGTGAAAAAACATGTTGTCTTGCGATTGTTTATGATCAGTATTCCACATATATCGGCACTTATTCCAAACACCCCCATAACATGGGGAGGATAGGTAATTGCACTGGACAAAGCAACAAAAATTGGGTTTTATGAAGTAAAAATATTATTATACTGATACATTGGCAGATTTATAATACCTAAACATTTACAAATCTTTACTTGTGCTTATATGAAAATACTGATTTTATTTTTGTGGCAGGCTCTACAATATTGTAGGTTGTTAATAGTATACAGGTTAATATTTGAGGTTAGTTTCACAGAAACTGGGCCAAATCCAGCTTTAACAGCAAAGGAGTTCAAAACCATAATTAGGCAGAGCCAATAAGGTATGAGGAAAGCTCAGTCCAGGTTTCTTCAATATATTTGCATCCAGACAAGGGAACAGCCAAAGTGTAGGTTAGTCAACATGCCTATAGCCTTTAACAGTAGGACAGCTGTTTTTGCATACCTACAAGGACTTGACGCAATGCTTTTCAAATTGCAGAAATGTGAAACATTAATTCAGAAGTGTTCTTTTTCTTTTGAAACTACTTTCTTGCTACTTTCTGCTGATTTCTACTTTTTTATTTGGAAATACAAAAATCTTACATTCACACCCGATATTTGTGTAAAAATAACTAATACAGTATGTGTTGTGCATGCAGTATTAAAGCTCATGATTTACACATTTTGTATGCACAGGCACCTTATACAGGTTTTTCAACTTTGAAAAGTATCAATAGTGTGATTTATGCCTTTTGAAGTAGAGAATATGAACCCTTGTTTGACCGCAGGTGTGGTGTTACAGTTTTAGAGGCTGAAAAAGTCTTCTGCTGATGCTTTCCAGACAATATTCCCTGTCAGGTCTTCTACCACAGTGCGTATTTATCATCTGCAGCTTATATATTGGTATGACAGATGAACTTTTAAATTACCTTACTGTTGATAAAAAACATATCAAACATCATAAGACACTTGCACAGTTGCCACCTTCTAGTTCCTGCTTTCATAGAGTCATTTGATCATACATCACCTCCCGCTTCGGTGTCATTGTATTACAGCATTGAGTTGGGGTTCTTGTTCAGATTTTCATTGCTTGAAACTTGAACATCTGGATGTAGGCTACTCAAAATTGCCACATTTTTCTTTGATTTGTACTGGTATGATGTAACTGTGATCAGTGTTTCACTATAAAACTGAAACACTTCTGTTTTGTATAGCTCCTTTTTCTTTTTAGACTCTGCTGGGACTTTGTTTTGTCGCGTTGTGCTAATGAGACTGCACTTCCTTTCAGTGAGTCACTGTACCAGGTTAAGTGAGGTGAAAAAATTAACATGTAACATTGCAACTGTTGGCAATTTATTAGCGTCAAGGCAACAAAATGTTTAGCATGCTTTCAACTTTATAGGTGGAGAACACCTAGCAGTATCCAATATCTGGTGATTTAAATTTCCTGCCAAAACCACTCAGTGACACTGGATATTGCCGTGGGAACTCACCTGGGATTGAAAGTGTTAACATGCTAATTATAACTAAAGGATAAAGTTTTACCTAAAAACAGCTATTTCAGAAATCTTTAGCTATGACTTTGCAAAGGAAATTCTTTATTATTATGCAAGGAGTGTGCAACTTAATAATCACTGTAGTAAAAGCACTTTTACTAATCAGAATCTGTATAGATGTAATAGCAAAATGCCAAGTTTTGTCTGCAAGCTTTTCAGAACCATGGTTTATAGGTAAGGACTAACACTTGTAACAACAGGCACTAATCACCTAACAAGTGTTTGAAGAAGTTATTTTTACTAACAGCAATTCAATGATTCATATTCATCCCTAGAAAAAATTCAAAATCAAGGATTAATAAACCTAAATGTCATTGTAACAGTTGCTTTTAGACTTGAATTGTGAATGGGTTAGAAAAATAAGACAGTATTCAGATAACCCAGCACGACGATTCCTGCAATATACATGAATTCGTTTCCACTGTACATTTACAAATGATTTCTAAAAGAACTCAACTATCTCTGCTACTTCTGACTAGCTTCTATAAATACTTCCTGTGGCTTTTGAGTCATGGATTAACTGTATTACATTTCATCTTTAACCGCACTGTAAAAACGTCCTTGCCAAATGCCAAGCACTTCTTTTACCCACATCTTCATCATACCATCATGGCTTTCACTTCTTAACATGCATTGCCAATCACTAAACTCTCATCCCTGTCTCATTTGTTGATCTGTATATTCTCAATCAACTCTTCATTTGTTGCACAATTTAACTGTATCATGATGATGTATTTTGCTGTAAATTTTTATTGTTTCCCATTTTTATAGTGTTTGATTCTCTTGAACAACCTGTATTTTTTTTAATCACAACCAAGTAGGGATACTAGCTTGTAGTTTAACAGCTTGAATAGGCTGGCTTAAGTTTGGGACACTGGGACAGATCTTCATGATTTGATACGACCAAGAAATATTATTGGAACATGCTTAGTTTAAGCAAAAAAATTCCTTATAACTTCCATAATAGTAGATTTGCAATCGCTGCTTGATTTGATGAATTATTGTACACTGCTTATCACCATTCATCAGGATTTCCCCAGGAAAATGACATTACATATCTGCAGCTTGCCTACACATCTACAATGTCTCCAATGGCATTGCAAAATTTGTATTACATCAGGAGCATACGATCTTTTTTCAAGGTGTAGGACACGGGTGTACGCCAAGGCAACAGTTCGCAAATAACGAAAGTAACTGTAGCCTAGTAGACGGAGCACTGTAGCAGGGTATGTATAGTGGTTACACTTGAAGAAATTTACACTTGAAGATATTTACACTTACACTAGCAGGGTATGTATAGTGGTTACACTTGAAGAAATTTACACTTGATTTACACACAGCAGGGTTACACTTGAAGAAATAAAATCTATTTTGCATAGAAGACCCACACAAAATCGTAAACAAAAACGGTAATACTTCATAAGTAATGTAGTAGTAAACTAGTAAACTTACAAAATTCAACAAGAACGTGCTGGTGTTTAGAGAGAGCATGATCAAAATTATTTGCTGTTAAAACTAGAACACCGTCTTCTTCTTTGATTTCGGGTGCGTCTTCAGAACCATCGCAAAGGACAAGGCCAAACAGAACTACAAATACCACAAATTTTAACATCTTAGTAAGTGATTTTTATCAGGGCTAACTGAAAACCAATGCCTAACGCTTGAACTAAAGTCAAAAAGATAGTCGTTGTTGCAAGCAAGCCAAGCGTTAATCACCGCCAGCACACAAGAGAAAAAGTTTCAGACGTGGCGCACTTTTAGCTGAGTCATATTACGTCATTCAAAGACATGGCCGTGTGAGTGTCTTATTGGCTGCGAAGGAGTGAAATATGCTAACTCATAAAAACATCTTATGAGTAGTGAGCTGACCCAAATAACGATAGTTGAGTGAAAGTTGAACTGGTTAAAAATGTGATTGTTTAGTCTGCTGTTCTTATTGTTATAGACAGTACGAATGCAGGAAGCATGGCTTCTGATGATTAGGCCTACATCAATTCAAGATGTTTTCTTGCAGTAAACAGGAAATTTGCGGAGCTGGAAATCTACCTTGAGCAAGAGCAAGTTGATATACCGCATTCGGTGTAAATTTGCATGTGGGAACGCCAAAGATGTAGAGTAGCCATTACAAGCGTTTTAGAGAACGCGGAAATTAAACTGGGTACGTTTTTCCAGTTGCGCACGATCTTTCCTGGTTTATCCAACAGCTTGCTTTCGAACTTCATCGGTGTTTATGCAATGACGATTATTCTCGAACGCGATCGCTGTCTGCAAAGTGCTGTCAAGGAATGCATGGGCGTCGGAAGGGAGTGGCAGGGGAAATTGGCCCTCCCAGGATTTTGAAATGTAACATTTTCCTATTAACTTTTTAGAAGAAAGAGGTTGTTATCTTAGCTTGGAGTGGGAAATTTCACCACTGTTCCTCCTCTGGAAAAATCCTTTTGTCCATCCCTGAAAAAAACCTTTGCAAACCAGAACTGTATCCAGAGAATCTTCAATACGAACTTTACGTTTGTGCGGGGGGCTTGACATCCTAAACGTGCTTTACGTTTGTGCAGGGGGGTTCGTTTCAGGGGAGCCATGGCCTCTTCGGCCTCATTCTGGCTGCGCCACAGGGTGTAGTGCGAAAAAAAGAGGTGTGGGAACGCCTTTCCCACACCAAATGAAGTAGAAGACTGCACCAAATGGTTCGAATAAAGTGAACATGCACCTACAAGAATTTCCACATTGGAACTTCCTGTTTCACTGTACGAGATTCGTAGACTTTTGACTAACAGTGCGATTGTGTGTGTCGCTAGCACATCTGTGAGATCGTAGCCATGTTTTAATGCTATCGTTTGGATCCCAAATCTTCAAGTAACTTTACTAGTGCAAAAAGGTGTGGACGCCGTTCCCACCCCATTACACCCCTGGCATTAGCCCATAAAAAGCCCCCGTGGCGACGGGACTGACCTTTTGTACCCCCTGGAAAAATCCTTCCGACGCGCGAAGGATTAAACGCATTTTTACGTAGCTAGTAAGACTTGACGTTCGCAAGTAAGCACAAAAGGATTGGGCAAACCTTCTACCTACCGTAGTATATTGAAAATAAAATTTAACCAGGACAGTGCTTTTCGCTTCTTTTTGCACTCTGCAGGAACTGTTGCAGACGCAATGCTGCGTCGAACTAACCAGGGCCGGCCCTAGCAGGTGCGAGGCCCAATGCAAGACCTAGGCGCGGGGCTCCTCTGAGCAGTGATTTTATGACGTCATCGTGTTCAGTCAACGTGTTACGATCGTGGTAGAGCCAGGCCCGTAACCAGCTTGGGACACCAGGAGGGGCGAAGGGTTTTTTTGAGAGGGGTCCAAATTTTTTGAACTATGTCCAATTGTTTCAAACTATATCCAACACATTTTTCCAGGGGGTGCGAATATTTTTCTAGGGGGCTTCGCCCACCCTGGTTACGGTCCTGGGTAGAGCGCAGATATACAGTAAAGCACTAACCCGAGAATTGAGCCCTTTTGCTAACGTTCGAGAGGAAATTCGCTAGTTCTGACGAGAGCGTTCTTTGTTGACAATGAAATTTATATGGCGTTTCCACTGAATTCTCAAGCGCAAGGTGAAGGTGTATCTGGCAAAAATGAACAATCTACCCAAACACCATGGCGCGGGGCCCAATGCAGCTGCATCGGCTTAAGGCCGGCCCTGGAACTAACACACGTAAGCAGAGCGCAATAGATCCAGTGGCACCAAATGAGGTGTGTAGCAGGAATGGAAAGTGTCTCGTCCGTAGCATATTGAGGCGCAAAAGTGCTGATTTCAGAGGATTCAAAATGAAGTTTGTTTTCGGCTGCTCTGCATTTGCATGGACCGGAAACTTTTTAGGGGATGCGTTGGAATCAGTAAGGGCAGCTTGCCTTGAGAAGATCGGCTCATGAAAAACTTTATCAGAGCTTTCTGAATGACGTATCTAAGTATATTTCAAGTATGTACTTTCCACGATGGATGTAAGCAAGGAATCGATCAGCAAATTTTGAATAGGAAATCGATTTCACGTAAAATTACGCATCCTCAGTCCTGAAAATTGCAAGCAAAGCTTACGGGTGAAAAGTTGAAAGGCTGAAGTAACAGCAAAGAAAAAACAAACTCAAGACTACAATCAAAATTTCGTAACACAAGCTCAAAATCATAACATCTTAACAAACTGACTGACGTCAAGAATACTAGTGGCGACAAAAAAAACTGACTCATGAAATAAGTGTTTACTCAAAAAATACGTTTACTCAAATAAATAAAAGACTGAAACATCT